>Cebus_capucinus_imitator_PRJNA485217_SSR118__coassemble_228_pt1 | contig 25892 bp, 16 predicted proteins | sample Cebus_capucinus_imitator_PRJNA485217_SSR118__metabat2_low_PE_012 | metagenome-assembled genome bin Cebus_capucinus_imitator_PRJNA485217_SSR118
AAGGACTGTATTTTGAACCGGCAAAGGGCCTGGGCGAGGCGGGAAGGGGGGAAGGACGATCTCTATATTGGGAACATGCAGTCCCTACAGGCGACATCCTACTTGCATTCATGAGTATTAAGACAGGCGACATCTCGGCAGAAGCGACCGAACAAGTTCGACGCTTCTGCGCTCGATTTGCACTATCTTTGAATAAGACAGGCGGCATCTCGGCAGAAGCGACCGAACAAGTTCGACGCTTCTGCGCTCGATTTGCACTATCTTTGAATAAGACAGGCGGCATCTCGGCAGAAGCGACCGAACAAGTTCGGCGCTTCTGCGCTCGATTTGCACTATCTTTGCAGTATGGAAATAGATCTGACAAGTTACAAAAAGGAATTCGTGCAACTCCTGAAAGACTGCAACCGTGACGGGATGGACGATGTTATCGGAGATCTCGAAGAATGGGGCTTTTTCGATGCACCGGCCTCCGCCGGACATCATCTGAACGTAAAAGGGGGATTGGTACTACACTCCCTCAATACCTGCAAGGCCGGATTGGCAATCTGGGAAGGCATGAGAAATCTCGACCCGACATTGGAACGCGAAGTTCCCCGCGAGAGTGTCATCATAGCTACATTGCTGCATGATGTATGCAAGACGGACATATACAAACCCACCCTCAAAAGGAAGAAGAATAATCTTGGCGTTTGGGAAGACGTGCCTGGCTATAATGTAAGCTACAAGAATTTTCCCATGGGACACGGTGAGAAATCCGTCATCCTGCTTCTTTGCAGCGGCTTGGAGCTGACAGATGCTGAAATGCTGGCCATACGTTGGCACATGGGAGCTTTTGGCCTCAATATGAATTCTTTTGAAGATGAACGCAGCTACGATACAGCCCGCCTACTCTACCCGCTTGTCTGCATCGTACAAGCAGCCGACAGTCTGGCCGCAGGAATCATGGAGCGTACTTCTGAGGACATGGAAAAGCTCTAAACAACCGCGATCTTCATATGCTGCAAGCGGGATACAGGAAACCGCCCAAACTTCCAACCAGAAAGTTCGGGCGGTTTTCTTTTATTTTGCAAAGGGTTCGGCAAGCCCCTGAAAGGCCTGAATCAGAAACAATACTTCGTGCCCAAAGAGAGACGTACTTCCCCGTCAATCGGGTGATTGTTGTTTCCCGGCTCTATCGTTCTTGGGTACAGTGTCCCCTCGGGCTGCAGGTAAATCTCCATGGACGGCGTCACACGCCAGCCTGCCTGAATGGCCGCCTGTAACCCCGGTACAACCTGCACTTTGCGATCTTTATGCGAACCGAATGTCAGAGAGGCGCCAGCCAATCCCGTGATTTGGAAGACTTTGTCGTCCGTCCTCTCACCCGAGATTGCAGCCCGCATATTAAGCGCATAATCCGCTCTGAGAGAAGTGAGGTTTTCACTGCCCGGCCCACGCCGCTGCGCCAAGGTATTAGACAGACCTATCTGCCAGCCATGCACCCCACTCACCCACTGGCCATAAGCTACTTCTGAAATGAAGGTCAGCTTGCGGCCACGAGGATTAATGGAAGTGAAATTGCCGGTAAAAGCACCTGTACCTACGGAAGCGGAAAGGAAATGCCTGTTGTCCGATACAGGTACATCAGCAGCTTTTCCTGATTTTTTCAAGCTGTAATCTACGCCCACTAACAGTTGGGGCATCCAACGTTCGAGCCTCTCCCCTTTGAAGCGGGAGGACAAGCGATAAGCCAGCTGAGGTTCAAGATAAATGCGCGTTTGTGGCGCCACACGCACGGCCATCTGACCACCGAAGTGTGCATCCGCAGCCATGTATGTCTTACGCTTTCCATAATCGGCCCCTACATTCATACCTACCAGAGCATTGATCGTCAACACGCGTTCGGGATCATAGCCGTAAGTCTGAGCGGTAAGGTCGGTCAGATAATCCAAGCCAACAGTACCAGACGCATAACGTCTGCCGCCATCTTTTGAAATGTAGCCCTGCAATCCCACTCGCCAAGCAGACAAGGGGGAGAACCAACTTTCATATGAAATACGCCCCACAGGGCCATAATAATCAGTAGAACGCAGGCGGTTGGCAGGTGTTGCCACGCCGGCAGCCCATGAGAGACGGCCCAGCAAACCGCCATCTGCCTCCACAGCTTGTTTGGCAGCCAACCGGTCATAGCCACGCATGTTAAACTGCACACCGGCCATGGCGGAGGCAATCAGATCCAGTTTGGAATGGCTGAGAGAGGTGGGCAGGTAACGTTTGCCATAGCCTTGCAAACGTGGCTCGATGAACAAGCCCAGCAGCTCGTTGGGATGCCAGGTGCCGCGTAAGGAAACGTCTCCCCCCAAATAAAGTCCATGGTGTTTCTGGCGGGCAGAAAGATTCAGGCCCAAGGCTCCAGAAAGCTCGAACCGCCGATAGGGATCATATCCGAACAGGGCATTGGAAACGTTGAAGAGGTAGTCCGCCCCCATCTCTGCATGCTTGTAACGAAGCGGCTTGGCATCATTGTACTCCGTTTGCGCCACCTGCCCCCACAGGCGCAGACCGTGCAGCGGTGTGAACCACTTACCGACTGCCGCGTATGCTTGAGGGCGGAAATAGTCAAACGGATGCGTCACGCCGGCACGCGTAACCGGCAAATTTCCACCCAGCCCCATTTCCACAAAAGTGTGGTCATGCCATGCTGTCTGCACAAAAGGTGAAGCGGCCGCCCCACTCTTTCTGGCAGATGAAGTGCTATAAGTATAAGTAGTGCCGACAAGAAGCGAGGGCACTACATCACAATTGTCTACAGTAGTAGTGGAAGTAGCGTACTTGCCGTTATAAATATCCACACGAGGTTCGACAAAAAGCGACATCCCACGCCCCAGCCGGACATTGCCCTGCAAGGCGGCGGACGCTCCGAGTGTGGTATGCTTGCCTGCACCGGCCGTGCTCACATTGACACCACCTCCAACGAGTGCATTGACCCACCAATAGCGGTCAGGATCATAACCTCCGAACACATTGTGCAAGTTGACCATATACTCCAACTGACCGCCTACGGCCTTGACCTTGGCTGCCTGACGTTGCTTGAGCAATGTGGCATTAGCCGTTAATCGCAGTGCATGAACCGGAGTAAACCACTTGCCAATGCTCACTGCGGCCCTTCCCCCGAAATAGTCTTCCCACGTAGTCGGGTGCGTATTGGCCACAAAAGCAGGACCGGCCATCAGAGAGAAGAAAGTTCCCTCTCCAAACGGATAAGCGCTACGTGCAAACACGGTGTCCGCACGATGAGCAGGCAGTCCCGCCCACGGAGCCAAACGATAGCCGACACCCACGGAGACGCTTGCCACAGGGCGAATGCCGCGCCAGTTAGGGGCATGCGTCACATCATCATTGAGGATGCCACCACGTGGCTCGATATACATATAGGTGTAGGGAGAAAAGGCATATTGCCCTCTCATGCCAAGATGGAAACCTACTCCCTTGGCACTCTGTCCTTCGTGACGGGAATAAGCCCAATCAAACCCAGATATGCCATAAACTTCAAAACGGTGTGGAGCAGTATATGCGCGCTGCGCGATAGCGGTTATATTCATCAAGTAGTCGATCGTCCATTCCGCATACTTGGCTTTCACTCCACCCGTACGCCAGACCCCACCGTCCAGACCGACTCTCCAGCCATGCTCGGGCGTAACCCAATCGCCGAAGCTCCAGCCAAGCTGGACACCCGGTTTCAAGTTTGCGCTTCCCAAGAGGTTCACGCCTGCGCCGCCTTCCAAGAACAAATGATCTCCAAACTTTTTATGCTCATAAGTCTTCGTCACGCGCGGGCGCTGCAACATATAATCGAGTGCGCCGCCAGGTACTTGCGCTGCCAGTTCCGGCATCGCAAGGGCACACAGGCACACACTGAAACAACGGCTTATTTTGTTCAACTTCATCACTCTGATGCGTTTACACTGTTAGCGAAACAGTAGCAGTTATTATTTAGTCTTATCCAAGAGCAGATCATTCACATCGCCGTCAATACGAGCGGTCTTCTCCAAGGAGGGATCCATCTTCAGCGCCTTCTTCAACTCCGTGTATGCCTCCACGGGCTGTTCAGCCCTGTTCAGACAGACAGCCCGCAAATAATGGGAAAGCGCCTTGTCGTCCGGCAGCTGCTTGCTCATGTCAAGCGCCTCTTTGTTGCGCTTCATGGCCAAGAGCATCAGCAACTCATTCTGCTTGCCCGTATTGGCTATTGTCACGAAGTTTTCCTTGTAACGTCCATTGAGCACACCGTTCACAGCCAAGAGCAAGCGGTTCTGCTCGCTGGCCGGAATGTAGGCCGCAATGGAGTCCGCTGATGCATATTGCCCGGCCGAAAGGAGCGCTATGACGTGATTGGCGTTGACGACTTCCGGCGCGCGTTCACCGGCAAAGGGGCGCAATAAAGTCGCATCGGGCCTTCCCTCCCTTATTAAAAGCGCCTGCAGGTCATTGGCCCCCACCATGAATGACGGGTACATTTCAAGTGCCTGCCGCAAAATATGCTCCCGCTTGGCATCGTCTGCCTCGTTACGGTATAACTGGAAGAATTCGTAACGCGAAAGTTGACGATAGTCCTTGGCGTACAGCTCCCGGATTTCCTCAATCGTCAGTTGGCGGAAGATGGAATAGTTCATCGTGTAGCCGGCCGACCTCAAACGTGGCAGATATTGCCCCTCCAGCAAACGGCTGTAAAAAGGCAACTTGCGTGCGGCGCGGCTCTGTGCGTCCACATCGCGATAACGGCTGGCAAGGGCCTCCACCTGAACCGCCTCGTCTTTCAACCCATCGGCCTTCATCAGACCCGCTACCTCTGTCCAAGAGGCTACACGGGCTTGGGAGGTGAAACGCATGTTTGTCCGTAGGCTCTCGGGGACTTGAGATCGCAAATAATTGAGCGCAAAATCCATACGGGCATTGGCCAGACGCAAATTGGAGCGGTAGCGACCATCCGGAGAAGCAGTTCCGTCCAGACTAAGGGCCTGCAACGTTGCATCACGCGTCTCAGCTATCGCTTGTATTTGACGGCGCAATTTCTCGACTTCCGCCGCATTGTGCGAATCAGACACGTCAAAGCGAGAACGTCCGACAGGGAAACGCAAGTCTATCTGCCCCTTGCTGTCACGCATCTGCTTCTCGGCCTTGGGAAAGAGCGTAGAATCCGTCACCTCCGAAGAGGCCAGCGAATAGTCGAGCCACCTCAAAGGATTGACTGTTCCCCGGGCGATGATGGTAGTATCACGATAGAGTATATGGTTATAATTCTCTATGGCCATGTAGACATCACATGAATACTCATCCTTTATCTGCTCTACATAAATGGAATCGCTGTATCCTATGATGTCATTGGTGCGCCCCTTCTCACGCAGGGAATCGGCCTTGACAGTGACGTAGCGTGCCAGCGGGTCACCGTCTGTCCCTGCCATATCAAAGTCATACATCCGTTGCTGCGTACGGTTATAAGTGCGGGCATCGTAAACCATCGGACGCATCAGCCTCAACTCCCCCTTCGTCACATTATTGAGTAAGGGCTGAACCACAAGACGCGTATCATGGGCAAACATCTCACGGGGAACACGCACACGGGTACGCACGTAGAAATAGTTTCCCTTGATCTCTATATCCGTGGCCTCCGGCTGTACTTTGTCAACAATGCGCTTGGCCACGGCCGTAGCCGTACTGAGGAACACGTCCTGCTCCTCCATCTGCACTTCAAGATAGCTGCGTCCCTTCACCTTCACGCTCACCTTGTCCGCTCCAATCATGCTGAACACCAGCGTTGTATTGGAACGAACGTCAATCGCGAAACGACCGTCTTCATCGGTAGAGGTAATCACACGTTTGGTGTCAGCATCTGTGATATTCACGCCGAAGAGAGGCGCACCTTTGTCCTTCGAGCTGACCTTGCCCGTAACGCGCATAATATCTTGGGCCGCCGAACTAAGACAGCACAAGAAAGCAACGAACAGGATAGCAAATATACGCTGCATAAATGTTTGTTTGGTTTAGTAATAAGTGCGCAGTCCGTTCCACTCTGGACAAACAACAGAATATGCTCACTTGATGATATATACGAAAGTCAGCCCCAACTTAAGTGGAGCGGCAATCCATTTTTTGTCATTGGCCTCATGGGGCACATCTTCCAGGGCCGAATCATAGCGTTTTTGCCGATAACGCATCACGCCGACACCCACTGTTGCCTCCAGACTCCAGCGGCGGGACAACACGAAAGAATAACCGTAGGTGGGGCCGACAAAAAATGCCTCACCCTGATAAACCTTGCTGTTATCTTCGATTTTGTAATCAGCCATCCCCCCCATCATGCCAAAGAAATGCCCCGCTTGCGGACGGGCGCTCAGCCAATAGCGCACCTCGGGAGTGAGTCCCAATATGCGCGTGCGGTAAGATGAGACGCGCAGCTTGTTCCCCATCCCTTCAAGATTAAGCGTCAGATGGCGATTGAGCCGAAACTCCAATCCTAAATTGGGCGATGCCGTCGCCCAGTAGAGTGCATTGGTTTTTACAGACACGCGTTGTGCCACTGCAGAAGCCGCTATTGTGAACAGAGCGGCGGACAACAGCGACCGTGACAAAAGGAGGCTGATTTTTTTCATCCTTGGTTTATAAAATAGACAGTCAAGTCTTCATGTACCGATGACTTAAGCGGCACACACTTCGTATAGTTTAGCCACAAGGCCTTTTTGTTTTCGCACAAAAGTAAGCATAAATAAATCGCCAGAACCATTACACACTGGCTTTTCAAGCCTGAAACAGCCATTTCCAATACAATTGCAAGATTTACCTATTAAAACCTCTCTTTCACGTTACCTTGCAAAAGAATCAACACTGACACCTCACCCTATGGTCGAAATAGGAAAATAGCGGAGCAGCCCCCTATATTTCCCTATCAATGTATAAACCTAATGGCGGTCTGCCCCATCCACTTCTCCTGAAAATCCCGCTACCCACACAATAACACCGCCCCCTCGCCATCGGCGGCCAACAAGCCGAAGCTGTTGGCCGCCGATGGCGAGGGGGACACGTTACCACACCGGCACTTACGATGCCGACCCCTATTTTTTAATGTAACCCGTTGAGCCGAAGTGCCGCCTGGTCGTCATACTGTTTCTGCAAGCGCACAAGCTCCTTCATCAGCCTGTGGGTCACCTTCTGTGTGCCCGGCTTTCCATACAAATTATCCAGCTCCTGGGGATCTTTGTTCAGATTGTACAGCTCCCACTCGTTAATGTCCCGATAAAAGTGTATGAGTTTCCAGCCATCTGCAGTGCTCACACCGTAGTGCCGCTTTACGCTATGTTCAGCTGGATATTCATAATAATGATAATACAGGCTCTTGCGCCAATTCTTGGGATGTTCTCCTTTCAACAAGGGCAAAAGGGAAACCCCTTGAATGTCTTCCGGCACGGGGACACCGGCCAATTCCAAGAAAGTGGGTGCGTAGTCTATATTTTGCACCATTTCCCTGATTTCTCCACGGGCACTCAGCCCCTTGGGCAGATGCATCACCAAAGGAGTCGAATAAGACTCCTCGTACATAAACCGCTTGTCAAACCAGCCATGCTCCCCCATGTAAAACCCTTGGTCAGAAGTATAGACCACCAAGGTAGAGTCAAGCAAGCCGGCCTGACGCAGATAGTCAAGCGTACGGCCGATATTGTCATCCAGCGTCTTGACCACCTTGGCATAATCGCGCATGAAGCGCTGGTATTTAAACTCAGCCAGGGCCTTCCCCTGTAATTGGCGTTTCTCGAAATCTGCGGAAAGGGAATCATAGAAACAATCATAATCCGCACGGTCACGGCTGTCCATACGTCCCAGCATGGACAAGTAACTCTCCGTCAGACGGGTTTGTGCGCCCGGACGATACATCTTCGTGTCATAAACAATGTCCATGTGGTCATTGTTGGCAATCTCCATCTCCTGAGCCGCAGCTGCCGGACGCCCCTTATAGTCATCATAAAAGGTAGACGGTATGGCAAATGTGTGATTCTCATATTCACGCAAATACTTCAATTCGGGCAACCAATCACGGTGGCATGCCTTGTGATGGATGAACAGGGCAAAGGGTTTACTCCTGTCCCGTTGACGCTCAAGCCAATCTATCGCCTTATCTGTAATAATGTTCGTAAGATAACCATGCTCACGTACCGTGTCGCCGCGCTGAGTGATGAAATCAGGATTATAATAATCGCCCTGCCCCGGCAATATGTTCCAATAATCGAATCCTGTGGGCAGGCTGACCAAATGCCATTTACCTATGATGGCAGTCTGGTAACCAGCCTGTCTCAACAGCTTGGGCATGGTCTGCTGCGAGCCATCAAAAATGCCATGCTCATTATTGGTAAATCCATTCTTATGGGAATGCTTGCCTGTCAGCATACAAGCCCGGCTGGGGCCAGATAATGAATTGGCCACGTATGAATTGACGAACTTCACACCATCCGCAGCGATACGGTCAAGATTAGGAGTGGAAATATGGCTTCGGTCGTAGCAGCTCATCATTTGGGCGGTGTGATCGTCCGTCATGATGTACACAATATTGTAATGTCCTTGGGCGGCCAGGACTGTCGGAAGCAACAATTGGCTGACTAACAGCAGATTTTTCTTCATAGCGGGAAAATATTGACTGGCAGAAGAGAATATTGAAAAAAGAAAAGCCCAAGGAACGTAGGGCTACCGGTCTGCACATATTGTGATCCGAACTACGGACGCTATCGTTCCTTGGGCTTTCCAACATATAATGGCGATAAAGCCGCCACATTAGCAAGCTATTCTTTTTGCGTCATACTATATACAATATCCATAATCTGTTTGCCGAGTGCATCAGCTTCGTCCATGGTGTGTGCCTCGGAATAAACACGAATGATCGGCTCCGTATTGCTCTTGCGCAAATGTACCCATTTGTCGGCAAAATCTATCTTCACGCCATCGATGTCTGTAACCTTCTCATTCTTGTAGAGTTCCTTGACAGCCTTGAGGATGGCAAATATGTCTGTGGTCGGATCCAAGTCGATACGGTGCTTGGCTATGGCATATTGCGGAAGTGAATCTCGAAGTTCCGTTGCGCGCATTCCGGTTTTGGCCAAGTATGTAAGTATCAATGCGATGCCTACAAGAGCATCCCGTCCGGAATGGGCGGCGGGGTATATCACACCGCCATTGCCCTCGCCTCCAATAACGGCTCCAGTCTCTTTCATCTTGGTCACAACGTTCACCTCGCCTACCGCAGCCGCCGCGTAATTGCAACCATACTTTTCGGTCACATCGCGCAGTCCGCGTGTAGATGACAAATTAGAAACCGTTGGGCCAGGTGTATGCTGCAACACGTAGTCAGCACAGGCTACGAGTGTATTCTCCTCGCCGAACATAGTGCCGTCTTCACAAACAAGCGCCAAACGATCCACATCCGGGTCCACTACAATGCCTAAATCATGACGCCCCTTGCGCATCAGGTTACGGATCTCGGAAAGATTCTCCTTCAACGGCTCGGGATTGTGAGCAAAATCTCCCGTCGGCTCGGTATTGATGCCCGTTATCTGCGTGACCCCCAGCTGACCGAGCAGCTTGGGCAAGATAATGCCACCAACAGAATTCACTGTATCGATAGCCACAGTGAAATGAGCACGGCGAATGGCATCTATGTCCACCAGCTCAAGCTCTTTGACCATCTCTATATGGCGTTGGTCATAGCTAAAATTCTTGGTATAACAGCCCAAGCTGTCCACATCCACAAATTCAAAGTCACAGCTATTGGCCTTGCGGACAACTTCCGAAGCCTCTTCCGGTGGCAGAAATTCCCCCCTCTCGTTCAGGAACTTCAAGGCATTCCACTGACGTGGATTATGACTGGCGGTAATGATGATGCCGCCACAGGCACGCTCAAGCGTCACTGCAATTTCCGTCGTTGGCGTAGAGGCCATTCCGATATTTACCACATCGAAACCCATGCTCATAAGCGTTCCGCAAACTATATGGCTAACCATTTCACCAGACATTCGCGCATCGCGCCCTACTACAATTTTACGGCGGAACTTGCGGTTTATCACAGCCTCACGCAAAGCAGCATAGGCGGAAACGGACTTGGCAATATCTACAGGATTAAGCGTATCTCCTGTGCGGCCACCGATCGTGCCGCGAAAACCTGAAATGGATTTAATGAGTGTCATCGTATTTGGAAGGTTTGATTATTCCTATTATTCATAACAGCTTTGGCAGGATGCAACACAGCGGACAATATAGGGAAGCCCTCGACCCACTCACACATAATTGAGCGAATACTTTTAAGACAGACCGTCCCTCTAAAGTGACCGTTCAGCATCTTCTACAAAGGTACGGCAAAAATGAAGGCGTTAGAAAAAAACATGCATTTTTTTGCCCGGCAACTGTTATAGAACATCAGCGACTGACCTTCTGGCAAGTCTAATCGCAATAGCGCTTGGAAAGCGGAGCAAACTCCTCTATCCGCCGGTCGCGGAGGAAGGGCCACCAGCGGCGGACATTCTCTGAACGCCGCAGATCTACCTCCACCAACAGATTCTGCTCCTGATCCTCTGACGCTTGTGCCAGCAACTCCCCTTGTGGCCCCGCCACAAAACTGCTCCCCCAGAAATCGATTCCTCCCGTCCGGCCGGAAGGGTCATCCTCATGCCCCGTACGATTCACAGCTATAACCGGCAAACCGTTGGCCACTGCATGTCCGCGCTGTACAGTGCCCCAGGCCTCGCGCTGCCGCAGCTGCTCTTCTGGAGTGTCTGTATGCTCAAAGCCTATGGCCGTAGGATAAATCAGCAGATCCGCGCCGCGCAATGCCATAAGGCGTGCCCCTTCGGGATACCACTGATCCCAACAGACTTGTACGCCAAGCCTTCCGACGGAGGTTTCTATCGGCTGGAAACCGAGATCGCCCGGCGTAAAATAAAATTTCTCGTAATATGCAGGATCATCCGGAATGTGCATCTTACGATACCGGCCGGCAACGGATCCGTCCTTTTCAAAAACGACAGCCGTATTATGGTAAAGCCCAGCTGCCCTGCGCTCAAAAAGTGAAGTGACCAACACCACCCCACAATCGTTTGCCAAACGTCCAAAGAACTGCGTTGAAGGGCCGGGAATCGACTCTGCCAAATCGAAATTGCCTGTGTCTTCCACCTGACAGAAATAAGGCGTATTATGCAATTCCTGCAATACAATAAGCTGCGCCCCCCTTCCTGCCAAATCAGTGATATTCCGGGCTAACTTCTGTATATTCTCTTCAAGGTCGGACGTACAGCTTTGCTGCACCAGTCCCACGAGGAGTTTGTCTATTTGCGGCATATTCTTATTCATTTGATCAGATAAACATAGATTATGGGCGATCTTCTTCGGTTTGTAATGTCCATTGGCAACTGTCGCTCAAAAGATTCCCGCCCTTGCGGGCAACGGCCTCTATCACATTCTTGCCTGGTTGCAGTAAAACGCGCTTGAACGTACACACCTTTACCTCATCGGGGATCATTGTACCCACTTGTTGACCGTTCACGCTAAGTGTCACTTCATCACAGTTGGAGAAGACCCGTATGCTGGTGCATGCACGACTTCTCCGCACATTCCGATGCCCCTCAATGCGCAGCATCGGCTCAGCATTCCAATTTGCCTTGTAGAAATAGAAGGCGTCCTTGCGTACCTGCCTGTCATGGGTGACTAGTCCCTTGTCATTGATGCCCGGGCGATCACCCTCCGTGCGATGTGCCGCGCCAAAGTCAAACATATTCCATACGAAACTTCCCCATACGAATGGGCGCTGACTGATGATTCGCCAATTACGGATGTGGTACTCAGTCTGCCAATTTTCAGGATGCCACCAGCTGGTCGGCACCGTTTGCACAAGTGTGTCCTGCTGCTGATAGACGCTTGCTCCCGCACCATACTCGCTGATGGCTATACGCAAATCGGGGCGGTCACGGTGCGTTGCATCCAAAAAGGTGGCCAATGAAGCCGGGGAAGATCCATACCAACCGTCATAGCGGTTCCATGCGATCAGGTCTGTCACAAAGTTAATGGCACCACTTTGGTTACTGGCAGCCACTGTCGGACGGGTGGTGTCTTCCTCGTGTGACAAAGCATTCAATTCTTTGATATAGGCTATGGGATTGTCCCCCTCCTCTTTAAGTTCATTGAAGAGCCCCCAAAAGCAGATTGACGGATGGTTGTAGTGCTGACGTATCATCTCACGCAGCTGTTCTTTGCCATTGGTTCGAAAAGCTTCTTCATCGACAAAGCCCTTATCCGCATAACCGCCCGGCCCAACAAAGGGAATCTCCGCCCACGTTACGATTCCGCTTTTGTCGAGCAGGTCGTACATGTATGTGGCTTGCGGGTAATGAGCCAAACGTACTGCGTTCACTCCCATCTCACGCATAAGAGCCACATCCTCCTCGTGGTGCTGTGGACGCAACGCGTTACCAACTTCCGCCCTCTCCTGATGACGGCACACACCATGCAAGGGCAGATGCTTCCCGTTAAGGAAGAAGCCTTTATCTGCGTCTACGCTGAACGAACGCAATCCCAATGGTTGCGTCACCCGGTCTATGACTTGTCCTTCATTCAAGAGTTCCACCACAACTCTATAACAAAAGGGATCATCCGTACCGTTCCATAAGCGCGGAGCATCCATCTTCAGGTCTATGTCTACAGGCTGTTTTTCCTTGAGGGGGAGCACGGTCACATCCCGCCGAAGAACAAGAGGACTATCTCCGCCGTTTACTGTAAGCCGCAAGGTCAAGCGGCGCTTTTGCTCTGAAGCATTTGACAAAAGTACACGCACCGAGACATTTGCCTGCTTTTGAGAAACACGGCGCTGGGTCAAGTAGATGCCAGATGAGGCATAATCAAGTGGTGAGATGCAGGTTTTGTCAGTTACCAGCAAGTGAACATCGCGATATATGCCACCGTAAAAATTAAAGTCGCCGACCAAGGGCATTATGTCCAGCCGCTCGGCATTGCTCACACGCACCAACAAAGTGTTGTCCTTCCCATAATTTACACGGTCTGTAATCTCAAATATAAACGCGCCATATCCTCCTCGATGCTCTCCCACCATTTTGCCATTTACCAACACATGGGCTACGCTATTGGCCCCTTCAAACCTCAGAAAGACCCTCTTCCCCTTCCATTCGGGCTTTATATAGATATTGCGTGTGTAATTACCGATTCCTCTCTTGTAATCAGGCTTCCCCACCAAGGCATCGGTCGTATTCCAAGTATGGGGAATATCCACCCGGCGGGTGTCATTCCGGTTCACCTGATGCGAGAAGCGAAACTGCCAGTCTTGGTTGAGAAGTATATCCTCGCGCTGCGCGTACAGGGCAAGAGAGCTCAAGAGCCATAATAGAAGAAGCGAAAAAGAATCATATCTCTTCATATATCTAAGAATTTAATCATGGTATGTCAAGGATGCAATAAGAAATCCAATCGTTATACGACCCTACGCTTCACTCCCGAGACTGTACACACAAGTCTGGAAGTACCCCCTTCGGGTACTGCATCGTAGCACAATGAAGCGAACCGTGCTGTTTGATAAGTGCCCGGCAGTCAATGCCCACCACATCATGGTCAGGGAAAGCCTGCCGCAATATCCTCGCCGCAGCCTCATCGGTTTCCGGACGGGCATACGTAGGATATAGAATCGTCGTATTCATCACAAGATAGTTCGCATAAGTGGCAGGCAGCCGTTCACCCTGCTCATCGCAGATCTTTCCCGGCCATGGCAGTGGCATCAAGCGGTATGGATGTCCGTCAGCAGTCTCCATAGCCTCCAATTCCTGCTCCATCGCCTTCAAGCTCTCATAGTGCTCATCCTTCTTATCCGTACATTGCACATAAATGATAGTCTGGTTGGGGCACAGACGAGCCAAGGTGTCCACATGCGAATCCGTGTCATCGCCCGCCAGATGTCCGTGGTGAAGCCACAATATGCGGCTCACCCCCAAACGTTCGCACAGCAGAGCCTCTATATGTGCCTGATCAAGCTGGGGATTACGGTTGGGATTGAGCAGGCATTGTGATGTAGTCAGCAGTGTGCCTCTTCCGTCTGTCTCCACACTGCCACCTTCGAGCACAAAATCAAGACAATCCACGTATTTTCCCTTTAACAATCCGGCCAGCCGTGCATTGAGCGCATTGTCAAGCTCCGCCTCGAACCTGCCCCCCCATCCGTTGAAATGAAAGTCGAGCAGCTCTGGGCCGTTTTCCGAAACGACTGTAAGGAAAGCATGGTCACGTGCCCATGTATCATTGGTCGGACATTCAAAGTAAACTATATGACTTGCCGCACGATGGGGCAGTCGCTCCTCAAGCAAGGACTTCACTTCATTTACATCGGGGGCGACAATGAGCAGCGTCTCACGGGTGGCGATTTCAAAAGCCAGCCTGATATAACACTCGGTTATTTCGGGCAACATGTAAGCCCAATCTGTACCGGAATGAGGCCAAGTAAGCTGCACACCACTCTGGGTATACCACTCTGGAGCCAAAGTCCGGGATAATTGTATGGAAGTGTCCTCAGATGCATTACCCTTGAGGAACATCATCAGATTGAGGTCACTCTGAGGTGAAGCGGGAGGTAGAGAAAATAGAGCCATTTATCGAATGATAGAATTGATTGCATAGAGCAGAACAATCTGCCTCATGGGGACTGGGAGGCGGATTCCTCCTCCCGAACTTGACCGTCAGATCTCTTTCTGGCTGCGCAGATAGTCGATGAAAGCATCAGTGGTAGCCGGCAAGTCCTTGACCTTCACTTCCTGTCCCTCAGGGAAAAACGAGGGCGAGTAACCGTCCCCTCCCGTCGTGATAAACTCATCTGCAACCAATATGTACTTCTGCTTGGTCTGAAGTTTCACGCGCTTGCCTTGTGGACTGACATAGAATAACCGAGCTACGTGTCCTTGCCCATCCCTCTCTATGTCCAAATTGCCTGTTTGCAGCCATCCGTAGTGGAGGTTATGCAAGCCGAATTCCACCAAGTCCGTGATTTGCCGTCCCGTCAAAGCATAGACCTTCAAAGCATTGGAGAAAGGCAATGCCTCACCAACGTCAAGTACGCTGACCGGCCCCTCAACGAAGCCAGCCCGTATGCTTCCAAAATGGCTACAGCCAATGACGACACTCGCATCATCTAACCCGGCCATATGGCGGTAAGCTTCGGCATATGCCTTGCAGACCAGCGTCCCCACCTCCGATTGGCGGTACTTGTCATCCCTGTCATGTACCAATGTAGCATGGGCGGCAGTAAGCACTTCGCCAAGAGGCGTTCCGCCTGCCGTTTTCGTGTGTTGCAACAGTGAGTCGATCTGTGCTTGCAGACGAGCAGGTCTCGGTTCGAGAACCCTCTTGGGCGTAACGGGAATGGTATGTGGAACCACATCTGTCACACGCATGGAAGCGGTGTCAACCGTACAAAGAAGCATGCTGATGTAATCACCGTGCCACTTTCCTTGTACGATGGGATACCGCGCCTCATTGATGTATCCGGCCACACGCTCGTGGCTGTGCGAAGACAGGATGCCCTGCCATAAAGAAGAATTGATCGAGGCCAACCGTACGGAATCGGGATCATCCCACTCCGGCTGGCCGTTTGCGTCCATACGGCTGCCGATATGGGTAAGCAGCAGGCGCAATTGCGCGCCCTGCACCAATGAAGCCTCGGGCAGGCGCATCACAGAATCGAGAACTGCCGGGTAATTACCGTCAAATGTCAAGCCGGCAAGCTTGCGCACACTGGCTTGTTGGGGTGTGGAGGATGTCAGCAAACCTACGAAAGCCACACGCAGCGTCTTCCCTCCCGGCAAAGCCACCGGAACGGAAACTACCGGTTGGGCAAAATGAGGGATGCTCCCTTCCACTACACTGCGCACATTGGCACAGACATAAGTCAGATCCCAACCGACTGGGCGCAGGGGATCGTCCTCCCACTTGGCAGCCAAAGCACGCTGCCCGTCATCAAACTCATGGTTTCCCACAGCTGACACACGTATGCCCAAGTCATTGAAGAACACGGGAAGCAACGCTCCGTGCGTGGCATTGTAAAAATAGCTGCCACCAAAGTTGTCACCCGCTGAGACCGTGACATGAAAAGGATAAACATGCTTCAGGGAATCCAGCGTCTGCAGTACAGAAGGGGCACCCGCTATGCCTTTATGGTCATTGCGGACAAAAGCACCATGAAAATCATTGATGGAAAACACGGCCACCTGAATCTGTGCCCGACCGATCAAAGCCCAACAACACAGAAGAGCTGTCAAACAAAACTTTGCAAACATTTCTTTCATAAAAAGAGATTTAATGCACCAAGTCTTGCCGCTGAACCGATATGGAAACGGCAGAGATTGGCGTATGAACACGCCCAACTTCATGGTTAGGAACGACTGATCTGCAGCCCGTCCTGCGAGACACTCATCTCCACGAAGCGAGAACTGGCTGTAAGCGGACGCTCACTGAGCATACGGCGTATACGACGGGCAGCCTCTGTATCCTTGGCCACCATATACATAAAGCCTCCGCCACCAGCCCCGGGCAGTTTGTAGCCCATGCAGAGATCGTCCACCCGATGGCACAGCTCTTCGATAACCGGCGGATTGGTTCCGCTGTCGAGCGCCTTGTTCTGCTCCCAAGTGGCACGCACCATACGCCCGTAACTTTCAAGATCATTCTTCTGCATCGTATCGAAGACGGTGAGGGCGTGTTGCTTCATACTGTTGAGCAGATTGAGATGTCGCGTATTATTGAGAAACATTCCACGTACAATCTCCGCCAAAATATTCTTGGCAGTACGTGTGACACCCGTATAATAGAGCAAATGGCAGGGACGCAACTCGGGGGCGGTGAAGAGTGTATCAGGCAACCAGCGCGCAACCGCGTTCTGGTCGAATCCCGGCGAAGTCTGAAGGAGCTTTACCCCGGGCAGTACACCGCCGTACTGATCCTGCCAGCCACCACCTGTCGTGAGAAGTTGCTCAAGCACCAGCGTACGATTGCAAACCTCGCTCCGATCCCAATTCAATCCACAAAAATCTGCCACCGCCCCCAATACTGTAGCGGCCAGCACACTGCTCGTACCCAAACCCGAACCGGCTGGAATAGCCGCCAACAAGGTTATTTCTATGCCACAGCCAAAAGCTTCGAGCTGTTGCTTGAGTGAGCCGAAACTGTCCACTCCAAATCCGGGCATGAAGCCTGCCAATGTCAAGGCGGCCTTGGGAATAGAGAATGGAGAGCCCACCTTATTATAGTGCCTCAACTCTTCATAGGTCTCAATACGCTCCATCGCGCCAAGGTCTATACTACGGCATATGATTACCGGTTCTTTACAGGGCTTGACATAGACTTGCAGGGGAGGCTGGCCGTTGAGGTCAATAGCGAAATTCACGACATTACCACCTGTAGTCAAGCTGTAGGGAGGGGTATCCGTCCATCCACCAGCCACATCTATGCGCACACTGCTACGTGCCCATACAATCTGGTCGGGGAAGGTGGTACAGCGCGGTGCGCTCTTGTGATATAGCACATTCTGCATCAGTCCTTCACGCAGCAGGCTGAAAGCATCAGTCTCATAGTCGGCCGCATGCTTGTCGTCCAACTCACGAAGAACCTCTGAACGGAACATGGCATCATGAACCCGTGTCAGCAGCGGGGCATCTTCAGGCAGTGGCTTTGGAAGACTCCAATGACCGGCGGCGTACTTCTCCGCCACATTCTTCAAGTTTACCTGATAAAAAACGCTCTTGCGCCAGTTCTTGGCCAAAGCAGGCAGCGTCAAGCTTTCGAGTTTGCGCCGCTGGGCAAAAAGACGGTGCAGATTGGCCTTGGCCGACAACCCTTCTGCTGAATAGCGAGGCAACCGGCGCCAAAGCTCCGTCACCTTCACGTCCGGTTCATTCGACAAGAACCATGTAAGGAGCTGCTGCAGCTCAGCCTTGTCCGCAGAAACCGGAAACAGCTCAGCGCACTGTAAGTCCGCCGTACAACCCAGTTCTTGAGGTTGAATACCACGAGCCGCCAGCCATTCACCCACACTGACGCCCAAATATTTAGTAGATGCATCGGTCACATCCCCACGCATGGCATCGTCAAATCCATAGGCACGTACCGCCCACGCGCCCTCATCTCCTACAGGCACCATATCAAGGCATTGCCCTTCGGCCAAGTTTACTCGCCAGTCTCCTTCCGGTATGCCGGTCACAACATTGCGTTTGGTATAATGAAAGCCCTTGGGAAGATAAGAATTTTCAATCCATACGCTTTCAGTATCAAGGGTGGGAAGATTGGCTATTTGGGCGTTTTGTGTGAAAACTGAGGTTTGCGGCTTCACACCTTTCTGTATAATGAAGCGCTGATCCTTTACCAGATTCTGGATGGCCACCGAAGAGGCTATCATGTCATGACTCGTACCGTAATGGTAAAACTCACCACCGGGCAAGGGGAGTATGACGACCTTGAGATCCCCTAACAACTCGTCAGGACGAGAGGGGTGCGCTCCAAGGGCACAACCAAAATCGCTGTATAAATCATAGCATGCAGGCACCGGCAAGCTGTTCCCCTGCGGGGTTACTTCCGTATCGGCCCGGTCCTCAGCAGCACACTTCCCGACAAGACGGGCCACGGCCTTGTCGGAGAGCAGCCAGACACCAATATCCATCAGCATCAGATGGGTAGGCATCAGACGGGCCTGCTCTTCTGTCGTCGGCTTTTGAAGCATGAAGTCGAGTTCTGCCGGACGTTCCCGGTTCATCATAAACACGCCATGATGCGTGGCCTGTTCTGGCGAAGCCCACAGACCGTAACATACCACATCTGCCCCATCGGGAATCTCCTGCAAGGGTTCGGTGGCACGTAAATACACATCTCCGCTCGCTATGAGTGTACGCAAATGACCCGGTGCCTGGGTGAGGATATTCTCATAGAGCGGCAGCTGTAAATCGAGCAGCGTCTGGTCAATGCATTGTCCACGTTCCCAACGAAATACGGGAATGGGTGTAAGCACCTTTCCACTGGGAGCATAGGCGGGCAAGCGGCGGCTCTGTCCGCCGGCATGAAGCAGAATGCGCTTTTCCTGTGCCAGCCATCGGTCAAAATCCTTCTCTGGGGCTTCATCTGCGTGAGCTGACTGCAAGAGCCAGGCCGTTCCTCCTCCCGAACCGAGCTTACGCCCAACCGGATCGGCCGTACAATAGTAATCCTCATGCGACAGATTCGTCACATCATGAAAAGCGCCCACCACATTGGGAGGCAGAGAAAGAAGTTTCTTCATAACCAAAAAGTTGTAATATTTTCTTCAGGAAAAGCCAAGCAAACGCAGAAGCGCCAAGCCCTTTTGAGGCCGTGCCGGGCCTGTAGCATTCCAATATACCGTGCAAAGGTAAAGGAAATGATTGGAAAGGGTATGATATTTTGAAGAATGAGACGTTACAATACCGCATCCATTCGCTACAAGCATAACTCGATACAAAAACAAATCCTCCTGCCGCTTACGAGGAAAACAAAATATCGGCGGGTTCACGCTTTCCATACTTTCCGCTCCACGCCCTTACATCTCACAGTCTGTAATCATATCTTGCCCAATCCCTGACGGTCCGCGTGCGATGTCCGTCTTTCCCCAAAGGGGCTGGCGGACACGGTTTCTCCATCTTCCCATAGCCCCTGCCATGGAAGCGTGGCAAGCCACCCTCAAAGGTTTCTCCACACAAATGAGGATTTTTTAGCGGCAAGAAGCGACGTACCTTTGCAGTCGCAACAAAGGAAAGGAAGCCATACAAAGATACAGCACCTTCCCGGCCTGTAGCATCGGCCGATGTGCTTCTGCGATGTCTCATATTTTACTATTAGAACAAACTCATGCTCGCACTACCCCTGCTAATGGCCTCACTTGCAGTCGAGGCCGACACTGCCCAAAGTATCAACATCGAAGAGGCTGTGGTCGTAGCCTCCCCCAAGGAGACAGCCTTGCTGCGCCAACAGGCTCTGAGCGTCTCGCTCTTTGATGCCACCTCCATGGAACTGCGTGGCGTTCGTTCGCTCAAAGACCTCTCCTCACTGGCTCCGGGCCTCTATCTGCCAGAGTATGGAAGCCGTATCACTTCTGCCGCCTATGTGCGTGGCATCGGCTCCCGTACCGGAGCACCTGCCGTCGGACTGTATGTGGACAATATCCCCTACTTTGACAAGTCGGCCTATGACTTTAGTTTTGACGGCATCGTTCGGGCTGATGTGCTGCGCGGCCCGCAGGGGACGCTTTACGGGGCTGGGGCAATGGGCGGCCTGGTGCGTCTGTTCACCGCCGACCCCATCACGCACAGCGGTACTGAAGTGAGTGCAGGATTCACCACCCGTACCGCCGGACGACGGGCATCGCTCACCACTTACCTGCATCCCGCCGACAACATGGGACTGAGCCTAAGCGGCTACTACACTGGTGAGAACGGCTTCTATCGCAATCAGACGACGGGGAAAAAGCAAGATGGCAGCGAAGCCGGAGGGCTGCGCACACGCTGGGCCTGGAATGTGTCGCCGGCGGTAAGGATTGATCTGACCGCTTCCTATGAACGTTCCAATGAAGATGCCTGCCCCTACTTCCATCTCGGAACTTACAAGGCTGACGGCAACTACCAGCCCAACGAGCAGGTGGCCATCACGCTCAACCGGCCGTCAAACTACCGCCGTGACTTGGCAAACGTGGGACTGTCCGTCGAGCACCGTCTGCCACACTTCGTGCTGACAAGCATCACTTCTTACCAGCATCTGGCTGACCGTCTGCGGATGGATCAGGATTTCTCCGCCGCTGACATCTTCGCCTTGGAGCAAAAGCAATTCCTACACTCTGTCACGGAAGAAATAGCCCTGCGCAGCCCAAACCCGAAGAGCCGTTGGCAGTGGACTACCGGCGCCATAGGAAACTACCGCCACCTGCGCACCCTCTGCCCCGTCACTTTCTACGGAGATGGAATGGACATGCTCAACAACCAAATCGGCAGCGTACTGCCCGCCAACATGGGGATGTCGCTCAAGCTGACCGACAGCGACCTGCCTTTCAAGGCACGGCTCAACACGCCATCCGTGCAGGGAGCCATCTACCATCAAAGCACAGTGCGCCTCACTGGCGGACTGTCCCTCACTCTGGGAGCACGTCTGGACTATGAGCACCATGAACTGAACATCGCCTCAGGCACGCAAGAGGCGGTCAACTACAACTTTGCCATGCGGATGCTGTCCGGCAGCTACCCCAATGGCAAGGACCTTACGGCACAACCGACAGTAAACGGAAATATCAAAAATGATGAATGGCAGGTACTTCCCAAGGGGGCACTCACCTATGAGCTGCCACGCGGACTGGGCAATGTCTATTTCAGCGCGGCCAAGGGCTACCGCTCGGGGGGCTACAACATTCAGTCCTATGCCGACTTAAGCCAAGCCGCCCTCCAAAGAGCCATCATGTTAGGGGTCAAGGACTTCAGTATTGAGACCATCAACGCCATGCCCCTGCCGGATAATGTGAAAGACAAGGCCATTGCCGGACTGAACAGCTCAATCGACCCGCACATCCCCGCCACCCCTGACATACACAACCTGTACTACAAGCCGGAATATACATGGAGCTATGAGCTGGGACTGCACCACAACCTGGCGGGAAAGACGTTGCAATTGGATCTTGCCGTCTTCTACATGAAGACACGCGACCAGCAGCTGTCCCGCTTTGCCGAAAGCGGCTTGGGACGTGTCATGGTCAATGCCGGACGCAGCCGCTCACGCGGCATCGAAGCCTCACTGCGCTCCTCTCTGTTGGCGGACCGACTGACGCTCACCGCGAGCTACGGATTGACCGACGCCACCTTCACCAACTACAACCTCGGACAGTCCTCAAGCGGTGAAACCACGGACTACACCGGCAACCGCGTGCCGTTTGTGCCCAAGCACACTTTCAGCGCCGCAGCAGACTTCCGCCAGCCGCTCCAAACAGATTGGCTGAAGGACTTCTCCATCGGAGCGGATGTCAAAGGTGCAGGCTCCGTGATGTGGGACGAGGCCAACACCTTCAGTCAAGACTTATACGCCTCTCTCGGCGCACACATAGGTCTGGAACTGGCCAACGGACTGGGATTTTCTGTCTGGGGACGAAACCTGACTGCTTCGCGCTACGCAACGTTCTCCTTTGACAACATGAACCAACGCTACGCACAGTACGCACAGCCCCGCCACTTCGGCGTGGATGTGAAATGGCGCTTCTGACCATTACATACGCAGCCATGAACGGAACAGCGGCAGTGAACGGCAGACCCTACAAGTCACCGTTCACTGCCGCTTCCTTTCTGTTGTCGCATGCCCTGACATCAGCCTATGCCGACACACAGCAAGCGCGCAGAGGGTTGTCAGGCCCGGTCGCCGACATAGACATTTTCGATCCCCAGCACATAAACTGTATGGAGGGAACCGCCGGGCTTGTTGTTATACCAGCGGGCTAGACACTCCGAATCCAAAAACTCGGCCTTCTGGATCTCGCTGCGGAAGAGCTTGCGCCCTTCTATGGTCAGCCGTGCCTCTGCAAAAGTTACCGCCCCGTGTTCGGTCGTCACCGGTGTCAGCCCCGTCTCCTTTACCTTGTCATGGTCACGTCCGGAGACGACTCCGCACAGGTTAACCACACGCCGCATCTCGGGAGACTGGCCGTAAAAGGAGAGTGTCAGATGCTCATTGTTCTCGATGAACGCGTGGGTATAGCGTTCGGGACGGACAAAGATGAAGGCCACCGGCTTGTTCCAAAGCCAGCCCAGCCCGCCCCACGAGGCGGTCATCATATTAAACTTGTCAGGAGTGCCAGCCGTGATGAGCATCCACTCCTTGCCAATCAGCTCAAAAAGGTTTTCGTGGGCAAGTGTTTCAAGGGAAGTCTTTTTCATAATGAATTTACTTTAAACGGATGTGCTTGTACTGTCTGCATGAAGATAGCAAGGGGCATGCCAATTCTGATGCAGGGGCTATGCCCTCTTTCGTCCCTCGCGTTCGTATCTCTCTCCACACAAAAAACAGAGGGCAGTCGGAATACCCGTGCATTCCGTCTGCCCTCTTTCCTTTATCCTCGAAGATTGCACAAAAATGCTTGTTGTGCTCCTTTTGGATACCTCAGGAAGAAGCTGTTAAAGACCGGCAAGGCTGATGACCTTTTGTACGGCCTCTTCCAAACCCGATGCATCCTTCCCGCCCGCTGTAGCAAAGTGGGGAGCGCCGCCGCCGCCGCCCTTGATGAGTTTAGCCGCCTCACGCACAAGCTGCCCGGCATTGAGCTTGCGGTCAGCCACTACGTCCTTACTGATCATGACCGTCAGCAAAGGCTTGCCATCGTGCGTGGATCCCAACACGCAAAGCGTCCGTTCGGGCAGGATGCCCGAAATCTGGAAAGCGAGATCCTTTACCGCATCGGGATTCACATCGGTGGGCATGACAGCCTTCACCAGACGAAGACCATCACGTTCTTCCGCATTCTTGACCAAACGATCGCGCATCTGTGCAAGACGCTCCTTCATAAAGCTGTCCACCTGTTTGCGCAAACCGTCATTTTCCTCAATGGTCTTGCGGATTGCCGCTGTCAGATCCTTGGCATTGTTAAAGAATGACTTGAGACCGTCAAGGATGTCCTCCTGCTGGTACACGCTCTCTTCCGCAGCCTCGCCCGTGATGGCCTCGATACGGCGGACACCGGCGGCCACACTGCTTTCCGATATGATACGCAGCAGACCGATACGCCCCGTGCTCTTGACGTGGCAACCACCGCAGAACTCCACGCTGCTGCCGAACTGTACGACGCGCACACGGTCGCCGTACTTCTCTCCAAAGAGGGCAATGGCGCCCAGCTTCTTGGCTTCGTCCATCGGCACATCGCGGTGATCTTGCAAGGGGATGTCCTCACGGATGCGACGGTTGACCAGACGCTCTACCTGACGCAACTCTTCGGATGTCACCTTCTGGAAGTGCGAAAAGTCAAAACGCAGATAGTCAGGAGTGACGAGTGAGCCCTTCTGCTCGACATGGCTGCCCAGCACCTCGCGCAGGGCTTGGTCGAGCAAGTGTGTGGCAGTATGGTTGGCCTCACAGCCACAGCGGGCTTTTACGTCCACTTCTGCATGGAAGAGCTGCCGGACGTCAGCCGGCACTTTCTTCGTGAGGTGGATCGGAAGATTATTCTCCCGCTTAGTGTCAAATATTTCCACACGCTCCCCATCAGCGCCTGTCAATACACCCTTATCACCAACCTGTCCGCCCATCTCCGCGTAAAATGGAGTCGTATCGAGTACCAACTCGTAGTAGGTCTGCTTTTTCTGCTGTACACGGCGGTATCTCAAGATGTGGCAGTCGTAGTCCGTATGATCCCAGCCTACAAACTGCGTCTCACCTTCCTGCAGAACTACCCAGTCGTCAGTCTCCACAGCGGCTGCGTTGCGGGCACGATCCTTCTGCTTCTGCATTTCCGCATCGAAAGTTTTCCCATCGACTTCCAGCCCGTTTTCATGACAGATCAGTTCCGTCAGATCGAGGGGGAAGCCGTAAGTGTCGAACAGGGTGAAAGCCTTTTCACCGCTTACCACCTTTCCGCCCGCCTTCTGGGTATCAGCAATCACGCCTTCAAGCATGTTGATACCTGTGGAAAGGGTGCGTAAGAAGCTTTCCTCCTCCTCCTGCATCACGCGGGCGATGAGGGTCTGCTGTGCCTTCAGCTCGGGATAAGCGTCGCCCATCTCGTGTACGAGGGTTGGCACAAGCTGACAGAGGAAAGCCTCCCGGCGGCCCAGGAAAGTATAGGCATAACGTACCGCACGGCGCAGGATACGACGGATAACGTATCCGGCCTTGGCATTGGAGGGCAGCTGGCCGTCCGCGATGGAGAATGCGATGGCGCGCAGATGGTCGGCCACCACGCGCATGGCAACATCAACCTGCTCATCCTTGCCATATTCCAGTCCCGTCAAGGCACAGATTTGCCGGATGATGGGCTGGAAGATGTCGGTATCATAGTTGGAGTGCTTGCCTTGCAGGGCACGGACCAAACGCTCGAAGCCCATACCGGTATCGATGACATGCATGGGCAGCGGCTCGAGTGTGCCATTGGCCTTGCGGTTGTACTGCATGAACACGATGTTCCAGATCTCTATGACCTGCGGGTCGTCCTTGTTGACCAGCTCATAGCCCGGCTTCTTCGCTTTTTCTTCGGGCGTACGGCTGTCAAGGTGTATTTCAGAGCAGGGGCCGCACGGGCCGGTGTCTCCCATTTCCCAGAAATTGTCGTGCTTGTTGCCGTTGATGATATGGTCTGCCGGCAGGTGCTTGGCCCAGATTCGGGCAGCCTCATCATCGCGGCTGAGCCCTTCTTCGGGAGCGCCCTCAAACACGGTCGCATACAGATCCTTGGGATCGAGATGAAGCACATCGACCAAATATTCCCAGGCAAAGTCTATAGCCCCCTCCTTGAAATAGTCACCAAAACTCCAGTTGCCGAGCATTTCGAACATCGTATGGTGGTAGGTGTCGTGGCCGACCTCCTCCAGGTCATTGTGCTTGCCGCTCACCCGCAGGCACTTTTGGGAGTCGGTGCGCCGACGCGGCTCCGGGTCGCGCTGGCCGAGAATAATGTCCTTCCATTGGTTCATGCCGGCATTGGTGAACATGAGCGTGGGATCGTCCTTGATGACCATCGGCGCGGAAGGCACGATGGTATGTCCTTTCGACTCAAAAAAATGCTTGAATGAGTCGCGGATTTCATTGGCTGTCATCATGTATGATAGTTATTTCTTATTTGCGGCGACAAAGTTAGTGCAAGGCGAGCGCCTTGCCAAGGC
>Cebus_capucinus_imitator_PRJNA485217_SSR118__coassemble_243_pt1 | contig 24407 bp, 15 predicted proteins | sample Cebus_capucinus_imitator_PRJNA485217_SSR118__metabat2_low_PE_012 | metagenome-assembled genome bin Cebus_capucinus_imitator_PRJNA485217_SSR118
AGAGCACAACCTTGCCAAGGTTGGGGTCGCGAGTTCGAGTCTCGTTTTCCGCTCAAGGTCGCTCGAATGGTGGAATGGTAGACACGAGGGACTTAAAATCCCTTGGGCAGTAATGTCCGTGCGAGTTCGAGTCTCGCTTCGAGCACATCGTATCTTACCGCAGCCACTTCGCTGTCAGACGTACGTATAGGCCGTCCGAACCAATGGTTCGGGCGGCTTTTTCCTGTTTGTAACCTTGGGCGGTGTGTGGCTTGCTGGAGTACGTCCCTTTTGTTTCGGGCGGGCTGTAGCCCAATGTCTTCAACAGGACGGCCTGTCTGCGTCTTGCCCGATGTGTCCCTCCGCCATCCTTTAATGCATAAAACTGCAAGTTTTTTAATTTTGTGCATATTATAGTTTTTGAGTATTAATATTCCTTGGAAGATTTGCCTCGATTGACTATTTTTGCGGCGAACTAAATTATACATATTCCCTGTATTGTGTATCGATTTTTTGTACAGGCATGTATTTTATGTGTCTAAGTGTCATGATACAGGTTCTTGTTCTATCAATCCATTGGCTTATGAGAAAATCTTCTACTCTTACTCTTGCCGCACTTTTGGGAAGTACATTGTCAGTCCTTGCACAGGCTAAGCCCGTCAAGCTCCCGACAGAGCGTTGGGCGCAACCTGCGGGACGAAACCTGGTTTCAGTACCGGGTATGCACAGCCGCACCGCGGCACAGATGCAAATGCGTGCGGCGGGCCTGCCATTGCCGCTCATGGCTCCCAAGGCTGTTGGCAGTGACCCTGTCAGCAGCGTCACCGCTCCGGGATTTGGATACATCACAGGCGCTGACGGAACTCAGTGGTATTATACCCAGACTTTTGAGACGAAAACTCAGAACTATGGCACCTATTACACGAAGTCGGTCATCACCCTTTACGACAGCAACAACCAGCAGGTGGGGCAGGCGACTGTCGATGTGCCCGAAGAATATCTGGTCAATGCCATAGAGGTGTATGGCAATGTGACGACCCGCTTTTTCGATCGTGACGAGAGTTCCCAAGAGTTCATGGTCTCGCTCCATTATGTGACGGATGATTACGTGGGCGGCAACCTCACCTATGTATATACTTTGGAGGGTGAGAAGAAAAACGAATTCGGCGAGGCCGGATTCCTGTTCGATGCTTCCAAGGGGTGGAACACCTATCAGCGCCTGGTATTGCCGCGTACTGCAACGGCTGAGGACGGCACGCCGCTCACGGAGGTGGATGTGCTTGCACCGCCCACGTACGGACAAGATGCTCCCACCGTGGAGCATACGTTCAGCGTGCCCACCGAACTTTACAACTACTCCATGGGGTCTTTCATCAATTGCTATGTGCTGGACGGCTCACCCTATTATGTGCTCTCATACTACGAGAAGCCTTATGTGTCGGGGTATGATCCCGACACCTGGGAGATGGTGGTGAATCCCGACAATAAGTATATCATCAAGACCTATGACCGTAACTACAAGGTGGTGGACAGTCTGGCGGTTCCTATCGACAAACCGGACGACGCTTACTATCGTTTCGCCTCTTTCGGCCTGATGTCCGACAAGGACCTGAGCGATGGGTATTTTACGGAAAAAGGCAAGCGGGCCTATGTGGTCACCTTTTCGGATTATATCCTCTCTTCGGACAGCCAGAATTACGACTTCGTACTTTACGACAATGAGGGAAATGCCGTCAAGACGATTTGTGAGAATGCTACGGATGACCAATGGTTTGAGCTTTCACCCGTGAAGGGCAAGAGTGATCAAATGGCGTTTTTGCAGGCGGTCGGATCAGGCCAGCAGATCCGGATGATTGATCTTCCTTCATGCGAGACGGCGGCGCTGCTTCCGCAAGAGATAGACGGGGAGAAGATCTCCACGACGCTTGACCGTGCAGCCACGGCCAACGGATACCAGTATGCGGTGCATCTTTCGATGGCCGATGTGGATGAGGAGGGCAATACCATTGCCCGTATCGCCTGGTACAACCCCGATCTGACACTGGATCATATGGCCAAGTTCAACATAGGGACGGGCGGCGAATATTTCACGCCGCTGCTCAACAGCATGACGCTCTCTCCCTATCTGTTTGACACAGACGATGGTTTGGAGTACGTGTATATCGCCAAGAAGAGACGTTCAGACAGCAACGTGATAGACAATGTACTGGAGATTGCTGACGAGGATGGTACGGTGCTCCGTTCTTTTGCGGGTACAGACCCATGGAAACTGCGTATGCCGGCTGTACTCAGCATGACCCCGACCAGGAACCAGCTGATGGTAGGCTACTACAATGATGACACAGAGGACTATAAGCTGGATTTCTTCGACTTGCCGCTGAGCAAGTTCACGGCGGGAGGGGAGGGCACTCCCGAAAGTCCTTACTTGGTGTCCACGGCCGGCGACCTCCTGCAGGTCAATCAAGATCCTGCTGCCAGCTATCAATTGGCCCGGGACATAGATATGTCCTTGTACCGGAAGGATTGGATGCCCTTAAATGAATTTACCGGAACATTGGATGGTGCCGGACATACCATCAGCTACCTCAGCTTGGGCGCGAATGACGGTTATTCCGGCCTTTTCAGTTCTACCGGTGACAAGGCTGCTGTGAAGAATCTCAATTTTGTAAGTCCTACAATCAACTTGACCTCCGACACCAACTACGCGGGTGTCGTGACCGCTTCAGCTGTCGGCACTACATTGAGTGATATTCACGTGTTTGATGCCTCTCTGACCGCCCCTGATGGTGAGGAAGCCGGGGCGGTGGTCGGTGGTCTGGCCGGTGAGATGTCGCTTTACAGCCAAGTCAACGGCAGCTCGTTCGAGGGTACGATTCAAGCGCCGGATGCTACGGGAGTTGGCGGTATCATAGGCAAAGCCCAGACTTCTACGACCGTGAAGGCATGCACCGCGAAGGGTGCGTTCACCGCTTCCCGGACACTGGGCGGTATCGCAGGCTCTACAGCTGCGGACTGTTCTGTTTCAGACAGCCGTGCGGAGGTCGACTTGACAGCCGTGAGCGCCATAGGAGGCATTGTGGGAGAGAATGGCAGCCGTGCGCCCATTGTGCGCAGCCAGGCGCTGGGCACCATCACTTCTGTCGGCACTCCCAGATGGGGAGGCCGTGCATTGGGCGGTATCGTAGGCGAATTGGCCAGTGATTGGAGCCAGCCCGATGTGCCGCCTGTCGTAGTGGGTGATTGCGTATCGGGAGTGAGTATTGAATATCCGGCACCTGCAGAGGGCGAGGAGGCCGATGCGACTATACACCGCATCGTGGGGCAGACCATAGCCAATGAGGATTACGGTTCGGAGGAAGACCCTCTCACCGAGCAAGGCTTGCAGCAGAACTATGCACTTTCAACAGTATCCGTAGGTGGGCAGAGCATTTCGGGCGGAACTTCTTCAGACGTAGAGGGAGAGACGGCTGAAGTGGCTGATCTCACTTCGGAAAAATTGCAGGGTGTGCTGGGTTATGCTTATGGCACGACTGTCGAGGCTCCTTGGAAGGATGCGCAGCCGCTTCCAGTTCTGTACTTTGAGAATGAGGCACGCGTGCTTACGCTGGACCGTGCGGATCTGTCCATGACAGAAGGAGCTGAGGCTGACCTGACGGCTTCGGTCTATGGCATTGCGGCGGACGGCATTACCGTCAGCTCATCAGAACCCGCGGTGGTTGAAGCGGAGGTAAGTGCTGTAGAAGGACATTCTGCCACGTTGCATCTGACCTGCAAGGGAACGGGTACGGCGGTCATTACGGTAAAGGCGGGGAAGCTCACTGCAACCTGTACGGTGACAGCCGTTGTAACAGGTGTTTCTGATGTAGCAACCGTTTTAGAGCCGTCTGTCAAGTTCGATGGTTCTGAAGTCCGAGCTGCTGGTGCGACAGGCATGAGCCTTTATAACGCGGCCGGACAGCTGGTAGCTTCCAGCCATGAGGCACGTTTGTCCACGTCCGGCCTTGCCAGCGGAGCCTATGTAGTGGTTGCGCACGCGGCTGATGGCCGTACTGTTTCGGCCAAGCTTGCTGTGAAATAGGCGCTTGCGCCTATTGACTGGCGGGCGGCTTTCCATCCTTTTCGTGTCTCTCTTTATCGGGACAGAATGGATGGAGAGCCGCCTTTTTTTCTAATTTTGTATGGTCGTAGGTGTCACCATGGCCGGCTGTTGGAGCAGTCTTTGCCGTATCGGAGAAGTCGCGCTCCATGATTTCCGCCTCGCTAAGATCCCCAGACCCATCAAAGAACTATTTTTTTCATTTATAATCAACCAATTTCTTCTTTTCCATGAAAAAGACATTTGGAGTTTGTCTCTTTCTCGCGCTGCTGTCCTTCTCGCAGGGCGCTTGGGCACAGATGCGGCTGGTGCGCGACGGCAAGGCTGTGGCCCATATCGTATGTGCTGACACCTCGTCTGTCAATCGCCGTGCAGCAGAAGTGCTGAACCTGTTTGTAGAGCGCATCAGTGGTACACGTTTGCCTGTAACAGTCTCACCCGGCAAGGAGAAGGGGCGCATTCTCATCGGCTCATCCACGACGGAGGCCGGCCATGACGGTTTTGTGCTGGACTGCCATGACGGTAGTCTGGAAGTGCGGAGCGGTGGCGGCAAGGGAGCGGTGTATGGCGTTTGCTCTCTGCTCGAACGCTACTTGGGCGTGGCCTATTACACTCGCGACACTTATACTCTCACGCAGAAGCGTGATGTGGAGCTGCCCGCCCTGCACTGGGCGGACACGCCTGCGTTCCGTTACCGCCAGACGCAGTGCTACGCCACAGCGGATCCTGTTTACTATGACTGGTTCCGGCTTGAAGAACCCCGTGAGGTATTCATTGGCAACATGTGGGTGCATACCTTTGACCGGCTGCTGCCATCGGATGTCTATGGAAAATTGCATCCTGAATACTATTCCTTCATCAATGGCGAACGCCGCCCGGGCAATCATAGCCAGTGGTGTCTGACCAATCCTGCGGTGTTTGACATCGTTTGCCAACGGCTTGACTCCATCTTTCGTGCCAATCCGGGGCTGAAGATGATTTCTGTCAGCCAGAATGATGGCAATAATACGCAGTGTGCCTGCCCTGAATGCAAGAAGGTGGATGAGTATGAAGGTTCTCCTTCGGGTAACATCATACGCTTCGTCAACAAACTCGCCGAGCGGTATCCCGACAAGGAGTTTTCCACGCTGGCCTATCTGTTCAGCATGCAGCCACCGAAGCACGTGAAGCCCCTGCCCAATGTCAACATCATGCTGTGTGACATCGACTGCAAACGTGAGGTGCCCTTGACCGACAATGCATCGGGACAGGACTTTATGCGGGCACTTAGAGGCTGGTCGCGCATTTCAAACAATATTTTTGTGTGGGATTATGGCATTAACTTCGACAATTATCTCTCACCTTTCCCGAACTTCCATATCATCAAACGCAACCTTCAGCTCTTCAAGCAGTACAATGCTACCATGGTGTTTGAGCAGGATGGCGGTGCGTTGGGGACTGACTTCAGTGAGCTGAGAGCCTATATGTTCAGCAAACTCATGTGGAATCCTGAGTTAGACGCGGATTCGCTCATGCACAGCTTCCTTGACGGGTATTACGGGCAGGCAGCACCTTATCTCTACCAGTATCTCAAGATTATGGAGGGTGCGCTTGTCGGCAGCGGCGTTCCTTTGTGGATATACGACTCCCCCATTTCACACAAGAACGGTATGCTCAAGCCCTATTTGCGCGAAGTTTACAACAGCCTCTTTGACCGGGCGGAACAGGCTGTGAGCGGCGATACCACACTGTTGCGCCGTGTGCGCATCGCACGCCTCCCCTTGCAATATTCCGAACTTGAAATAGCCCGTACGCAAACAGGCGGCGACAGGCCGGCACTTATCAAGGCGGTGGACCTCTTCAAGCGGCGCACGGCTGAATACGGGGTGAAGCAGTACAATGAGCGCAACAATGATCCGCAGGACTATTGCAATTTATACATGGAACGTTTCTTGCCTGACGCCAACAAGAATTTGGCGCAAGGATCGAAGATCATATGGACTTCAGCTCCGGCAGACCGTTACCGTCAGCTGGGGGACACAGCCTTGACCGATGGTCTCTATGGCGGCACCACTTATGTGGAGAGCTGGGTAGGCTGGGAAGGCCGTAATGCCGATTTCATCATCGATATGGGAAAAGTTAAGGATGTCTCTTCCATATCAGCGGATTTCCTGCATCAGTTGGGAGCTTGGGTACTGCTCCCCAAGAGCGTCACCTATACGGTCTCTACGGACAACGTGAAGTATGTGCCATTCGGCCATTGCGATTTCGCTGAAGACCGCGATGTAAGTGTGAAGTTCAAACAGGCTGTGGCAAAGGCTGACACGCCGGTTAAGGCCCGTTACATACGGGTACAGGTGGAGAGCATAGGCATGTGCCCGCCATGGCATTATGGTGTCGGCTATCCGGCTTGGTTCTTCTTGGACGAAGTGATGGTGAACTGACAATAACGCACGGTTCTATGAACTGAGGCCCCGAAGCACATTTTTGTACTTCGGGGCCTCAGTTTGATAAATGAGTGATTCCTTTGTCAATGTCAGCGCTTGAGGTTGGGGTTCTTCTCTACTTCCGTGTCAGGATAAGGCACGTAGATGCTGTTGTCGCCTCCCCATGTAGTGTTGGTGATGAGCACGCCCTCTTTGGCTGTGATGCCATCGATGATTTCCTGTGCTTCGTTGGCAACACGGAAGTCGAAGTTCTTCTTCAGCTCGTTCATGCGAAGCTCATCGCTGCGGCGTGTAACCATGGCTACCCAATAGCCGGCAACCTCCCATCCGTGTTCTATGTAGCAGGCTTCTGCCAGCTGGTCGGCGCTCATGTTGTCGATGGCGACCCTGCTGCCGTTGAGTGAGGGAAGGGCTACATTGTCCGGGTCATCACAAGCACGGGCACGAACGGTCTTCAGACATTGCCGGGCCAAGGCCAAGTCACCGACACCGCTGCGAGCTGCGCTTTCGGCATACCACAAGAGCACTTCGGAGTAACGTATCACGCGATGGCGGTGTCCGTTGGTCATGCCGGTGTAGTTGGGCTGGGTGTAGTCGTAGGCTTGTGCCAATTCTGTACTGGAACTGCTTGGGCTGCAATTGGTGGAGAAGATGCTGAACATGGGGTGATAAGCATCAACGATCTTCTTCCCGTTTTCGTCAAGTTCCCACCAGTCTACAGACTCGGTGATCGTTGCACCGTCTTGGAAGGTGATTTTGGGTGCGTATACCGCATCCTTGCGTGGGCCGGTGGGGTAGTTCTTCCAAAACTTGATTTCGCCCCAGGCATCACCCCAGCCACCGTCGCCAAGCCCTTCGAAGCGGTTGCACGAGGTTAGCTGCGAGTCGTTCCACCAACTTCCGTTTACGGGGGAGTAGTCTATGCCGAGCACAGTGGCCTTGTTGTAGTTGGCTCCCATGGAATAGACATCCTTCCACTCCGGCTCCAGATAAAAGCCATATTCATCCTTGTGGTCTATTACATCCTTGGCTTCTTGGGCAGCAAGCTTATAGTATTCAGTGCCCTTGTTAAGCGGATATCCCGCCATGGACATATAGACGGCGGCCAAGGTAGACTGAACGGCTTGTTGGGTAACGTATGCATCCACGCCGTCATGATGGCGCGGTGAGGCTGTGTAGCCGGTGGGCAGGAGACCTTTGGCTTTCGTGAGGTCATCTACAATGAGCTTGTAGATATCTTCTACGCTGGTAAGGGGAATGTTGGTGTCAACTACATCCGGGTCGCTGATGACAGGCAGCGGGCCGAACACGCGTACAAGGTAGTAGTACGAGTATGCGCGCCAGAAGTAGGCTTGTCCGATTGCGATGCCCCGTTCCTCCTCTGTGGTCTCTGCATCATTGGCATGCTTGATTATCAGATTCGCCGCCTTGATGACCGTGTAGTGAAGGTTCCATGCGTCAGCGATACCCTTGTTGTTGTTCGTGGCGCTGAATGCATCGAGCTGGGCGCAAGCCTGCTTGTTGGAACCTGGATTGGCCGTGATGTCATCGCCTTGCCATTGCGGATACATCGGGTTCGTTTGGCTCTGTGTCTGATTCACTTTTTGGAAAAGTGCAACAATGCCGGCATCGAGCGCATCTTGTGAATTATAGTAATTGTCGGGGGTCTGCCTGCCCTTGGGATCTTCTGTCAGGAAGTCGCTGCATGAAGTCGTCAGCACGGACATTGCTATCAGGCAGCCGGCCAGTATCTTGCTTTTCATGTATTTGTGTGTACTTAAAAAGAGTTGTATGATTTTTGTTTCGGTCGCATTGGTCGGTTTCAGAATGTAGCGCGTACGCCGATACTGAAAGTACGGGGATTCGGGTAAGTACCCATGTCGATACCATCATTCAGGTTGCCACCGTTGGAGTGGAACGAGAAGCCGGCGGGATCGATACCCTTGTAGCCTGTGATGGTAAAGAGGTTCTGTGCGGAGAGCGAGAAGCGGAAACTGGCGATTTTGGCTACGCTCTTGGGCAGGGTGTAGGCAACGCTGATGTTTTCGCAACGCAGATAATCCGCATCTTCAATCCACTTGGATGAATTGCCGTAATAGTTGTTGGCGGCTCCCGGTGTGGGCATGGTATTCCCCACATTCTCAAAGAAGTGCTTGTCAGTCACGAAGCTGGATGCGCCAATCATTGAGTTCATGGCAAAGCGCACGAGGTTGAGGCGTTGTGCGCCGAACGAAGAGTTGAAGAACACGTTAAAATCCCAATTCTTGTAGGTAAGCGCGTTGTTCCATCCCAGGGTGAAGTCCGGCGTGGCGCATCCGAGGATGAATTTGTCATCGCCGCTGGGAGATGCGGTTACGCTACCGTCCTTGGCATAATAGGTGTCAATGTAAGTGCCGTCGGCTTGCTGTTGCAGCCCTGCCCATTTGTAGCCGTAGAAGGCGCCGATGGGTTCTCCTTCTTTGACGATGGTGCAGGCGTCCACAGTTCCAGGAGAAGGTGTTCCCCCATAGAGAATGGGGTCGTCGGCTGTGAGCTTGACCACCTTGTTCTTCTGGTACGACCCGTTCAGACTGGTTGTCCAGCTGAAGTCCTTGGTCTGGAAGATGCGTGCGGTGACGCTTATGTCTACACCCTTGTTGCTGATTTCACCCGCATTGGTCCAATAGCTTGCTCCGCCTTGGTAACCGGGTGCCTGCACGCTCAGCAAGGCATCGGTAGAGCGTTTGTTGTAATAGTCGAAGGTGATGCCGAGACGATTTTGGAAGAAACCGATTTCAACGCCCAAGTCAAATTGCTTGACTTTCTCCCATGTGAGATCCGGAGTGGCATAACCGTTCATCCAGTAGCCTGTATAGTCGGTGTTCGTGCCGAAGTTGTAGGAGAGCGACCCCATGATACCCAGCGTGCTGTATGGACTGATATTTTGGTTGCCGATGACACCATAGCTTGCCCGAATCTTGAGATTGCTGATCGCCTTGACATCTTTCATGAACTCCTCTTGCGTGACAGTCCACGCTGCGGCGATAGAGGGGAAGTAGCCCCACTTCTCATTGGTGAAACGTGAGCTGCCGTCCGCACGGAAGGTGCCGGTCACCATGTAGCGGTCTTTGTAGTTGTACATGACACGGGCTACGCCGGACAAGAGCGTCCATTTCTCGTAGGCATTGCTGGCGTTGCGCGTCTTCGCGTTGCTGACATCCCAATATCCCACTCCTTCATTGGCAAGGTTGTCACCGGAGATAGACATGGTCCGCGTTTCGGACGAGGTGGCCTCCCAGACACCGGTGGCTGTCAGCGTGTGGCCTCCGTTCCATGTGTGGTTGTAGGTCAGATTGTTTGAAGATTGCAGGAGCAGGCGGTACCGGTCCGAGTTGCTCATGCTGCTTTGTGTCATGACCTTGGTCGAGTTGAAGCCGTATGCCTTGCGGTCTGAATAGTCCACACCGTTGGTGGTGGTAAATGTCAGGCCGTCTGTCAGGTAGAAGCGCAGGTCTATGTGTCCGCCCACAACGTTGCGCATTGCATCGCTTTGGTTGGCGCGTAGGAGTCCTATGGGGTTGTTCTGTATGTTGTTGTATACATCCTTGTTGTACTTCCCCGTGCTGTTGTCCATCATTTCCATGGTGGGGGAGTAGTTGAGGCCGACCCACAGCGGGTTGCTTTGGTTCTGTCCCGGCGACATGCCCTTGGGCTTGCTCTGCGACAGATTTACATCGGCTGTCATTTCGAGCCACTTGTATAGTTTGGAGTGAACGTTGGCCTTGATGGCATAGCGCTCGAACTGGGTGTCGGTGATGACTCCGTTATGGCGCAGGTAGTTGCCGGATACGTAGAACTGCGTGTCATCGTTGCCCTTTGATATGGCGAGTTTGTAGTTCTGTGATACACCCGTGCGCAAGATCTCGTCCATCCAGTCGATGCCGGCTTTAGTGCCGCTAATGTAAGGGGCCATGGCTTCTGCAGTGGCTTTACCGTAGTCTACCAAGGCTTGGGCGTATTCCTTGGTGCCCATCACTTCCGGTATGTGGTAGGCGTTGGACATGCTGACAGTGGCATCGAAGACCACCTGTGTCTGTCCGGCGCGTCCCGTCTTGGTCGTTACGAGAACTACGCCATTGGCGCCTCGCGAACCGTAGATGGCGGTCGAAGAGGCATCTTTGAGCACTTGGATGCTTTGGATGTCCTCCGGGTTGAGACCTTCCAGCCCGCTTTCTCTGACAATGCCGTCTACCACATAGAGCGGGTCGTTGCTGAGGTTGATGGAGCTGGTACCGCGCACGCGTATTTTCATGTCACCGCCCGGCATGCCGCTTGATATGACTTGTACGCCCGATACGCGGCCTTGCAGCGCGTCCTCGATGCGTGTTACGGGTTGGTCCTTGAATTGTTTGTTGTCCATCACGGCTACAGAGCCGGCCAGGTCAGCCTTGCGCACCGTGCCATAACCTATGACGACCGCCTCGTTGAGCGAGTTGTCCATGCTCTTCAGCTGTACGTTGAGATTTCCGTCTTGTACCCGCATTTCGGCACGTTGATAGCCTATGTACGAGAAGGTAAGGGTTTGTCCCCTGTTGGCCTTGATGGTATAGCGTCCCTGTGTGTCAGTTACGGCACGCACTTGAGTGCCCTTTACGAATACGGTAACGCCGACGAGTGGCTCGCCGTTTTCGCCGGTTACTTGCCCGCTTACTTCGCCTTTTTGCTGGCTGATGGCACTTTCGGTTTCCAGGTTTGTAGTTGCATAAGCCGGAGAGGCGGTTGCAGCCATGGCTATGATGCCTACAGTAAGTGGCAACATACGCTTCATGCACTTGAACCACATAGGCAAAAGAGCTTTTGAAGCTTTCATTTCAGGTTTCATTAGCTGGATGGTATTAAATGGGGTTAGTTAATAAGCTGTATCTCGTTATAAGGCCGGCTCGAAAGGTCTTAGATTGAAGGCTGTTCCCTAAAATATATAGAAAGGGTTGTCTAAAAATGGCACAGATGTATTCCGAAATGGGGGCGATTTTAATTGGAAAATATGAAAGAATTTTACAAGAGAAGCAAGTGTTTACGCTTCTTTTTTAGAAAGATGCCATAATTCCCTTATTGCCTTTTTGTGTATATGGCATGTGACACATAATGCAATGCTCCGTTATATGTGGAGAAGTCTGAATTTTTTTATTCAGTGACTTTAGTGTGGCCAATGTAGGTCGCGGTATCTCTTTCGTTTGTTTATAGGCAGCCCTCTCCTTCATTACATTTAGAGGGAGAGGGTGAGTTGGGGGTATTCGTATGCCATCGCCCAGGTCGTGTCATGTACGTTTCCCGCCTCTCTGTCTCACATAAATGTTGGAATGTTGGGATGGTTTTGCTCCCGCCTTTATTACCTTTGCAGAAAGGTAGGCTGCGCCCCGGCCGTTCCAGAAAGTTTTATAGCCTCCATCTTGGGCCATCGTTCCAGACGGAAAAAAGATGAAGGCTCATTTTTGACGATAGACAAAATCCATTTCCACCCTCTTATATATGTCATTAGCCAAGTTTGAAAGTGAAGTGAAATATATGCCCCAGTCCCCCGGGGAAGTATATACGCGCCTGTCCGATCTGAACAATCTAAGTTCGTTGAAGGAACGCCTGAATGATCCCGAAGTGCGGCAGAAGCTTGCTGCGCAAGTCTCAGGAGATCAGCTGGAGCAGGTGAGGCAATATGCGGAGGGCATGACTTTCGAGTCCGATGCCCTTCATATCAGTTCCCCGGTGGGACAGGTGACGTTGCGCATTGTGGAGCGCGAAGAGCCTAAGTGCATCAAGTTCGCCTCGGAAGGCTCGCCTGTGCAGCTGTATCTGTGGATACAGTTGCTGCCGCATGATGACGGGCAGACTAAGATGAAGGTGACGATAGGTGCTGAAGTGAACTTCTTTATGAAAGGAATGGTGGCGAAGCCCTTGCAGCAGGCTGCAGACGGTCTGGCCTCCATGCTGTCCGCCCTCAGATAGCCTGCGTTCTTGTGGAGATGTGCGGTTTCGCCTTCTCCGTGGTTTGTCATGACACGTGATGATCCCGCCCCTCACCCGAAGCCCCCGAAGCGGCCATTGGCAGCTTCGGGGGCTTCGGGTGAGGGGCGGGTTTCCTTCTACCTGCGCAGCAGGATGTAAAGTACCACTGGCACGCCAATAAGAGGAGTGATGGCGGCCAGCGGCAGTGTGCCGCGTTCGCCGGGCAGGTGCGACAGGATGAGGGCCAGCAAGGCCACGTCTGCTCCCAATAGCAATGTGGCAGGCAGCAGTTTCCGGTGGTCGGCGCTGCGCAGCAGCAGACGGGCGATATGGGGGACGGCCAGCCCTACGAAGCCTATGGGGCCGCAAACGGCGGTGACGGAGGCCGTGAGGATGCCCGTCAATAGCAGCAGGCGGGTGCGGGCACTGCGCACGTTGATGCCCAGATTGGTTGCATAGTCCTCGCCAAGCAGCAGTGCGTTGAGTGGGTGTGTCAGCAGCCACAGCAGGAGGGCGGGTATGAGTATGAGCGCGGCGTAGAGCGGCAATTTCTCCATGGAGAGTCCCCCAAAATCTCCCAGCCCCCAGATGATGAAGGAGTGAACCCCATCCGTTGTGGCGAAAAAGCTGAGGAGCGAGATCAGGGCGCCGATGATGAAATTGAGCATGACACCGGCCACGAGCAAGGCGAGGTTGCCCCGCAGCAGGCGGCTGAACAACACCAGCATACCGATTACGCTGAGAGCCCCGGCGAAGGCGGCTGCCACCGTGAGCAACACACCCGATATTGAGGCATTTCCCCATGCAAAACTGCCGCCAAAGGCCAGCAGAGCCAAGGCCGCTCCAAGAGAGGCGCCACTGTTCACCCCCAATAGGGAGGGGTCTGCCAAGGGATTGGCAAAGAGGGTCTGCATCACCAAGCCGCTTGCGGCCAGGGCGGCGCCTGAAAGGATTGCGGTGAGTGCGGCGGGCAAGCGTGACTGCCAGATGATAAAATAGGCCGTGCCGTCGTTGCCGGACTGCCCAGTAAGTGCCTCCCATACCTCATGGGGTGGCAGGGGCACGCTGCCGGTGAGCAGGCTCACGGGCAGTAGCATGAGCAGCAATAGCAGAGGCAGGCGTGACATGGATGGCAGGTGATGGAAGGAGCTGAAAAATGAATTTGGCAGAAAAATCCCTTACTCCGCCAAAGGAGTGTAATAGACGTGGTGGGGCATCCCCTTGATTTCGGGATTGAAAATGCGGATGAGCGAGGCCAGCAGGCGGTCAGGATGGAAGGGCACTTCCTCGTAAAACGGCACTTGCAGCGTGTTGCAGGCGAAGATGTGCCTTCTCTGCCAAGGTCTGAATTGCTTGTATCCCGGGCAGTCCGCAGCCATCTGCCGGTAGGTGAGCGCGGTGGACTGTCCATATTTGACCAGCCAGATGTCTGCGTTTCGGGCGCGGGCAAACACGGTTTCCAGATTCAGGGGCAGACTTCCGCTTTCCGGCCGGTCAGCCCAGAGATAGTGCCCCCCGGCATCAGCGATGAGGCTTCCCATGGTGCTCGTGCCGCCGGGCTGGTACCAAGTGGCTCCTGTCAGCAGGTCACACATGACCGTAGGTGGGTGGGATTGCGATAGCTTGGCTTTTTCCCGCAGGGTCAGGTAGGCGCTTTCCACTCTGGCAAACAGGCTGTCCGCCCGTTCCGCCTCTCCGAACAACCGGCCGTAGAAACGCATCCATTCAGCCCTCCCGAGGGGTGATGTCTCCATATAGTCCGCACACTCGATGACCGGAATGCCCAGACGGCCGATCGCTCCGTGTCCGGCATTCTCAAAGGGAGATACTAACACGCCATCGGCTCGCGACGCGTGTATCAGCTCTATATCCGGCTGCATGGCTGTGCCCATGCTCCGTACGCCCTTGTGCAACAGCCTTTTCACGGCAGGACTTACGATGTAGGCTGTATCTGTCAGCCCCGCGATGCGCTGCGAACACCCCAGATCGGTGAGCAGGGCGGCATGTACGGCAGAAGTGACTACTGCCCGCTTCAAGGGAGTCCGTACCACGGTTCCGGCAGGTCTTGCGGTCGGCAGCGCTTGTCCTGAGGGTATCAACACATAACGTGCGAGTGTCTGCCCCCGGTGCCAGGCATCGGCCACGGTCACGAGCGTGAAGCTGTCCGCCTCTTCCATTTGCAGCAGGGAGGCGTATTTGAGCGGTTGGGCCTGTTCGGCGTCTCCGTTGCGGTTCGGAGCACATGCGGCCAGCAGGAGGCAGAGCAAGGCCGGTATCAGGCGGATAGGCATGTTTGACGGGGAGGGGTTAAGGAAAATGGCGGTGAGATCAGATGGTGATTTCGCCGGCAATGTTCGTGTTCATCAACTGGATGATTTGCTCGCGTGAATAGTCGTGCCCCAGCAGGAACATCAGCTTGGTGATCATGGCCTCGAGGGTGGAGTCGTATCCGTTGATCACGCCGGCTTGCAGCAGTTGCAGTCCCGTTTCGTAGCGGTGCATCTCCACTGTGCCCTTGCTGCATTGTGTGATGTTCACGACAATCACTCCTTGGTCTATGAGCCGTTTGATTCGGTCTACCAGCCAAGGTTTTTGGGGGGCATTTCCCGCACCGAAGGTCTTGAGCACCACCGCCCGCAGTCCGCTGATCTCAAAGCAGGTGTCCACGACTTCTTGGCGTATGCCGGGGAAGAGGGTGAGTACCATGACGTTGTTGTCGAGCGAATAATGGGGGCAGAACTCCGCGCCCGGCTTGGGATGGCGTATGAAGTGCTTGGAATACTTAATATGTATGCCCGCATGAGCCAGTGACGGCAGGTTGAAGGACCGGAAGGCGTTGAACCCTTCCGAGTTGATCTTGCTGGTGCGGTTTCCGCGTAGCAGACGGCTCTCAAAGAAGATGCAGACTTCCGGAATCGTGGGGCTTCCATCGTGCTCGCGGGCAGTGGCTATCTCGATGCTGGTCAGGAGATTTTCCTTTCCGTCCGTGCGCAGCTGGCCTATCGGCAGCTGCGAGCCGGTGATGATGACGGGCTTGGCCAGGTTTTCGAGCATGAAGCTTAGGGCGGAGGCGGTGAAGGCCATGGTGTCTGTGCCGTGCAGCAGCACGAAGCCATCGTATTTGTCGTAGTGGTCGGCTATGATGTGGGCGATCTTAACCCAGTAACTGGGTTCCATGTCGCTCGAGTCTATGGGCGGATCGAAGGCCAGTGCGTCTATCTGGTAGTCAAACCGCTTAAGTTCCGGCACAAAGTGCCTGAACTGCTCGAAATCGAAGTTCTCGAGTGCGCCAGTTTCCGGGTTTTCTATCATTCCGATAGTCCCCCCTGTATAGATAAGGAGGATATGTGGTGTGCCTGGATGGTCCATGTTGCAAAGCTACGAAAAAGAGTTGTAACATTGTGTACAAGATGTTACAATAACATGCGGCCTTTACAGAAGAAGCGGCGGGCATTTCCTCACATCAGGAAATGCCCGCCGCTTCCCGCTTGACAGGTGTCAATCGCGTGTCAGTCAGTGTCTGAACCGCCGTAAGATACGTTCCGCCCTCTTGTGGCGCGGCTGGCTGTTGCCATACCCGTAGCCGTATCCGTAGCTGTTTTGTTTCTCGTCCGTGTCGTTGAGTACGATGCAGAGGTTGTTGAAGCGGTGGTTCTGGTACATGCGTTCCAGTTCGGGCAATAGGTCACGGTCTTGCATGCCCGCTCTTACCACAAAGAGTGTGGTGTCGGCCACACTGCCTACGATGCCGGCGTCGGCCACGGCGAACAGGGGCGTGGAGTCGATGATGATGTAGTCATATCGGGAGCGCAGTTCATCGATGAGTTGCTTGAGTCGTCCGGACATGAGCAGCTCTGTAGGGTTGGGCGGGATGATGCCCGCAGGCAGAAGGTCCACTCCAGAGGTCAGGCCGTCTGTCACGATGAGTTCTGCCGCTTGTAAGTGGTCGTCTGCGAGGAAGGTCGTCAACCCCGGCTTACGCTTGAGCTGCCCGCTGAGCGTCCGTTTGCGGATGTCCGCGTCGATGAGCAGCACATGCTTGCCCGCCATACTCAGAATAATGGCCAGATTTTTTGAGACGAATGTTTTGCCCTGCCCCGGGGTGGACGAGGTGAGCATCATCACCTGCTTGTCATGGCGCAGGTAGTCGAGGTTGAAGCGCAGAATCCGGAAGGCTTCGAGGAAGGGGTTGTCTGCTTCCATTTCGGACAGGAGGCTTTTTCCATCGTCCTTTTTCAGGCGGGGCACTTCGCCCAGCAGGGGGATGGTGGTGGCGTCTTCGATGTCCCTGCGTCCCTTGACGGTCACGTCAAGCTTGAAGCGAATCCAGAGCCATGCGGCGGGGATGAGCAGGCCGGTGAGGAGGCTCAGCAACAGGATGACATTCCTGCGCGGACTTACCGGCGCGTCTCCGCCGATGGGGCCTTCGACCAGCCGGACATTCGCCTCGTTGATAGCCTGCTGCAGGGCCACCTCCTCACGTTTGTTGAGCAGATAGGTGTAGAGCGCCTCCTTGAGCGACTGCTGCCGTTGGATGTCGAGTCCCTGTTTCTCCTGTTCCGGCACGCCCGCCATACGGCCGTTGAGCAGGGCCTCGTTGGCCTTGGCGTCGCGTAGCCTTACTTCAAGTGACTGGGTGTAGCTGGCCAGTGAGCCTCGTATGCTCTGCCTCATCTGTGCGAGCTGACGGTCAGCCTCGCGCACCATGGACTGTTGTTCGCTGGAGTTCGACACCATGAGATTTCGCTGGTTCATCAGTTCGTTGAAGGCGGCGATCTGCGTGTTGAAGGAGGCATCGCCTATACTGAGTGCCGGTATCAGGTCGTGGTCGTTGGAGTGCTTGCTGAGGTATTCGGCCAGATAGTTCGCCACGTTGAGCTGTGTCTCCACTTCGAGGGAAAGCTGGTGCGCGTCGGCGCTTTGGGTGAGCATCACCTGCGGTGACTTGTCGAAGTCAACCAAGTTGTTGCGCCGCTTGAAGCCTGCCAGGCGGTTCTCTACCTGACTCAGCTCTTGGCCTATCAGCCCGATGCGTCCATCGATGAAGCGGGCGGTATTGAGCGCCACGCGGTTCTTGTTCTCCACCACGTCTTCCTTGTAGGCGTTGTAGAGAGCCTGAAGGATGTCATCTGCCCGTTGGGTGCTCATGTCGTTGCATGTGAGCACGATCAGGGAGGATTCCTTGTCGTATTCGCTGACAGAGATCTCGTGCAGGAAACGCTTGGCGGCCTGTTCCTGTGACACCCTTGTCACGGTGATGTCCGTTTCTGCGGGCCATCGGCCATAAGCCTCTCCCCGCACAATGCACAGTGGCCCCAAGGGTGTCTGTGCGGTCTGCCCGAGTTGCAGGCTGAGGTCGGGCAGTTCGTTGCCCTCCCGGTCCGTCAGGCCGGTCAGGGTGACGGTGTTGCCCGCTCCCTTCCTTACGCGGAAGCTGCGGCCTCGTTTGCCCTTGTGCTTTTGGGTGAAGATGATCATGAAGGGTCGTGCGTTCCCGTAGAGTGTCACGGGGTGCAGGTTGTTTCGTGCGGTATAGTCTATGTCCAGTTGTAGTTTTTCCACCACCCGGCGCATGAGCCTTTGTGAGGACAGGATAAACTCCTCGTTTTTCAGATTGTCGCCCACGCTTACACCGTTCAGCTCCAGCAGGTTGGTCATGTTGCTGTTGCGTGCGGCACGTCTCATGGTCGTTCCGCTCTGTGAGGGGTCGCTGTTTTCGATCAGCATTACGGCCTGGCGTTGGTAGATGCGGGGTTGCCGCTGTTGATAGAGCCATCCGCAGGCAGCGCACAATAATAGGGAGAGGGCGAACCATGGCCAATGTCCGGTCAGCTGCCCCCAGCAAAGTTTGATGAGGGGCATGAGTTGCACTTCTTCGGTGTTGTTCGGACGTTCGGTATAGTTTTCCATAAGGGAATTGTACGTATATATTTATTGGGGTGGCGCGTCCGGCGAGTATGGCCAAGCGCTTTTCGGGTGCAAAGATAGTGCAAACCGAGCGCAATGGAGCTTGCTCCAATTGCCAAGGTGCAGCCTATTTTCTCAAAAGATAGTGCAAACCGAGCGCAATGGAGCTTGCTCCAATTGCCAAGGTGCGGCCTATTTTCTCAAAAGATAGTGCAAACCGATCGCAATGAGGTTTGTTCTGATTGCCGAGGTGCCGCCTGCATTATGAAAAGGAGCTACGAACCGGGCGCACCGGAGTCAGGCTTGCTTGGATGCCTTGCCGATAAGGCGCAAGAAAAGCGGGGGGAGGACAGGCACTTGGAGTCGCCTGTCCGGTATGCGGACTCCGCTATGTGCCGCGCAGGTTTAAAATACAGTCTTGAATTATATAAATAAAGATTTGAATTATATATTTCAAGACTGTATTTATATAATTCAAGACTTGAAATTGAGTCGGGGCTGGGCGTTGTGGAGTAAGGGGCCTGATTTGCCCGGATGGGAGGGGAGACAGGCAAGAGGAAGTGATAAATAAAAAACCTTAAGTCTGGCATGTCGCCGGATTCTTGTTGCCTCCGGGGATGTGGTCATTCCTTTTCGTATGTCTGGAGGTGATTTCCGCTGCTGATAGGGGGTGTTGCCTCTGGGGCAGCCTGCTGGGTGGCCATGGTATGTATGGGGGAGGCGGACCGTACCGGTGGCCAGCGCGCAAGTGTCCGCAGAATTTGTTTTGTTTTTTATGTCCGGCGTTTGGGGGAAATGTCATTGGGCGTGATGCGCATTTTATGTATGAAGAATGGTATTTGCAAGGGGCTTGGGCATGCCTTGCCGGTTCGTAATAATTAAGTAACGATATGTGATAATTTTTTTCTGTACAATCATGCCCATTCATAAAAATCATGTACATTTGCAGCATTCTACGGCTTCTTACAATGAGATGAACCAAGCGGTGGTCAGAATTTATTTCCTTCTTTTCCACGCCTGTTTGGATAGTAGGGGCATACGATAGCTTGCTGCCTAAAGATACGAGAGATGAGATAATCAGCTTCAACGATTGCATTTGACGCGTGAGGCCATGCTCCGTCTGTTGGTATAGCCGGACACAAGCCCATATTACATATTGTCATGAGGGACACCTATGTCACTGGATAGTTCGGGGGCTCTCACTGACGCCGAAACAAGGCCATCTATTCTTGCAGTCCATCCATTTATATGGGGCGGAGTGCAAGAGGGGTCTTTTTTGTCTAAGGCGTGTAGTGAGAGTCCCTGCCGTTTTTTCCGGCTTACGTGTCTTTAGATAGCAAGGGCAGCTTGGGGGCGCGTCAGCCTTTTTTTCATGGCTGGCTTCGCTCACGGCTCTTCTGCGTGTGCCGCCACCAGATCCGTGTAGCGGGTCGCTTGGTATTTCCGGAACTTATATCAGATGTATTGTTAACCGTTGTGCCCGCCGCTTTGTGGGCGAAGGCGCTTTGTTAGTCGGGGAGGAGATGCCCTGGTTCCTCAAATGTATATTCGGCAGGTCTCGTGGAGGCGATGTACGCCTTCAGGTTGTGGCTTGTCCGATGTTCCCGCCAGCGGCTTCTTGGGGGCTGCCGTGGAGAACAACCTTCACCGTACTTTCGGTTATAGGGATGTGAAACTGTGTCTGCCTGTCCGAGTACTCTCAGGCAAAGATTATAGATATAATAATTGTTATAAAGAGCACCCATGCCATTTTACAGTACGGAGGCTCTCGCTGCGGCGGAAGGGGACGGGGCTGCTGACAGCCGGACTTTTCCGGGTCATCCGCAGGAAAAGGTCTTCTGCAAGGCTGCAGACGAGAGTCCATGGTGTTATTTGTTTATTCCCCGCCACAAATTGCGGTATGTCATTGAGAAACTGGAAACACATTATACGGTATTTGTACACAAGCGAATCTATTACAAGCGCACCGGTACAGGTGTCAAGCGTTTGGAGCAGGCTACCTTTTCCGGGTTGGTTTTTGTCCAAGGGTCTCCCGTCAAGGTGCAAAAGCTGGTCGGTAGCTTGTTCTATGGCGTGAAGGTCGCACACGATTGCTGTACGCGGCGCTGGGCACTCATTCCCCATGCCGTGATGAAGCCTTTCATGACCTTGAGCGCCTCCGACCCTACGCGGGTAAGGTTCATGCCCCATCCGCTCAGTCATTATGAGGAAGGGCATACCTTGGTGCGCATCACCTCGGGACCTATGGCCGGTCTGGAAGGTTATCGTCTGCGCATCGCCCGTGACAAGTGCCTGCTTACCACCTTGGGCGGCCTGACGGTGGCCATCAAGGGAATCAATAAGGACAGCTTCGAGAACATCGATGAGTATGTGCGCCTGCGCCGCAGCCAGCTCGGGCGGGTGGCCGGTGCGCCCAAGGCGTCGCTTAGCCCCTTGCAGTGCGATATGGCCCGGAACCTCTTCGTGCCTTCCAATGAGTTGGATCTGTTGGCCTTGGCCCATGAACTGGACGTATGGGTGGCGCATGCGCGGCAATGTCGCCGTGCGAAGGATTATGACACCGCTACGGAGACGGCTCTGTTCCTGTTGGAGGAGGTAGGTGCGAAGCAACAGGCAACCCCTTTGCTCCTGTCACATCGGATGGCCGTAACGGTACGTCCTGCCGTGGAGGATGCGCTGGGCCTGCTGTCCGATTTGCTTGCCTCGTCAGATGTCCCTACGGATTTGAAGGATGTCATAGAGGCTTCGCGTGAGATGCTGGGCATACGCTATGCCCTGCTGGCTCCGTTTCTTTCGCCTGTCAAACCATCCTGACTGGTGCATGCTATGAAGATCGCTATCCTTACACAGCCCCTGCGGCGCAATTATGGGGGACTTCTGCAGGCTTACGCATTGCAGACCGTCTTGCGGCGTATGGGACACGATCCGGTGATGGCCGACCGTCAGGAAGGCAGGCCACCGCTGCGGCTGATGTGCTTGCGTCTGCTGAGCTGGGTGAAGTGTGTCGTGAGGATATACCTGCTGCATCGGTCGGGCTATGTGCTGTGCAATCCTTTCGCTTGGAGGTATGATTGTCACATGCCCCGTGCTTGTGACAGTTCAGCCTTGGATCGCTTTGCAGATGAGCGCATCCGCACGTCCCCCCGGCCGATACGCAGTTCGTGCGCCTTGCGCCGGTACATAGTCCGCGGGGGATTCGGAGCGGTAGTGGTAGGGAGTGATCAGGTATGGCGTGAGGCGTACTCGCCTTGCATCACGGATTATTTCTTGGCATTCCTTCCCCAGTCTTTTTCCTGTCGCAAGGTGAGCTATGCCGCCTCTTTCGGCATTTCGCCTCCCGACATAGCCTCTAAGAGGCTGTCTGCCTGTGTCCGTGGCTTGCAATCGTTTGAGGCCCTGTCTGTCCGGGAGTCTTCAGGGCGCGACATCCTGCGCGGCTCCTTCCGGCGAGACGCGGCGGTGACGCTTGACCCTACTATGCTGCTCGATCCCGCTGACTGGCTTCAGTTGGCCGCGATGGAGGAAGAGCCTGCCCCTGTGTTTTCGCTGGGGTATATACTGGATACCTCCGCTTTTAAATGCCGCATCGCAGAGGATCTGTCCGCCCGTCTTGCAGTCGGTTGCCGTATGCTTTCCATTGCTCCCGATAGGCAGGATCGAGGAGGTTTTGTTTACCGTTCCGTGCCTGATTGGCTGCGGTCGTTCGCCTCGGCCTCGTACGTGGTGACCGACTCCTTTCATGGTTGCGTGTTCGCCATCTTGTTCAACAAACCATTTCTGGCCATCGCCAATCCCGACCGTGGTGTGGACCGCTTCGAGACACTGTTGGGACATTTCGGCCTGCGGGAGCGCATGGTGTACTCCTACGAGGAATACCTGAACCGGCGTTCCTCCCTTCTGTCCCCTATAGATTACGCGCCGGTCAATGCCCGGCGGGAACAGCTCAAGGCCGCCTCCATCCGTTGGTTGGCTGAAGCTCTGGCAGGTGAGGAGTCTACAACCCCAAACAGAACTTAAATGAAAACAGAAACTGCTCATCCCGCGCATCCCGCCATTTCAATCATCGTCCCTGTATACAATGTGAAGCCCTATCTCGATCGGTGTGTCAGCAGCGTACAGGCCCAGACCTTCACCGACTGGGAGTTGCTGCTCATTGATGACGGCAGCACCGACGGCTCGGGCGAGATTTGCGACGCCTGCGCCCAGCGCGAACCGCGCGTGCGGGTCATGCACCAGCCCAATGGCGGCGTGAGTGCCGCCCGCAATCGTGGGTTGGACGAGGCGCGGGGCGAGTATATGATGTTCTTGGACGCGGATGACTACTACATTGACGGGAAGACCTTGGAGACGCTTTACCGCTGCGCGGAGGCGGAGCGGCTCGATTGGCTGCGCGGCGAATACGTAGCGGTCGATGAGGAGGGTGGTGTGCTACTGCCGCTATCCTTGGCGGAGGTGAATGGCCGCCGGAGATATGCGGGGAAGGTGCTGGATGCAGATGATTTCCTGTGCCATGTGATTCGGGGTGAGTTTTTCTCTGTTTTGGTATTGTTCCGCCGCAAGTGTCTGGACGCTTGCCGCTTCGAGAGGGGGCGCATGTTTCTGGAAGATATGCGCTTCTTGTTGAATGCGTTGCGTCAGGACGGTCGGTATGCATACATGAACCTGCCTTTCTACGCCTATCGCAAGCGGGGCGGCGGTGTGTCCGGACAGGCTGATGTACGTAAACTGCGAGATTCCTTTGACATGTGTGACTGGCTGGCCTCTTGGGCGGACAGGCTTCCATCGGGTGGCCGGCAGGCGTGGGGGCGCTACAACAGTGTCATGATGTATTACTGGACGCTGCAGACATTGGCCGCAGCTCCCTTTTATGCGGAAAGGGAGTCCATTGCCACCGGACTGAGGCTTGCTTCCCTACAGAGGCGGACGTTGCGGCGGTTGGGACGTTACCGCGTGTTCAATCTTTATCTACCCTTTTTCGTGCTGCCTGTCGGGTGGGGCTGTAAGCTGATGAGGCTTAAGGACTGCGTGACCATATGGCTGCACGGCTTAAGCCGAAAACCATGGAATACACAGCTGTAATACGCACGCTCGGACGGGCCGGCGAGAAGTATCAGACGCTGCTCGATTCGCTTCTGGCGCAGACCATCCGTCCTGCCGCCATTGTGGTCTATATCGCGGAGGGCTATCCCTTGCCTGCGGAAACCGTAGGCGTAGAGCGCTATGTGCGCGTGCGCAAGGGCATGATGGCTCAGCGGGCCTTGCCTTATGAAGAGGTGCAGACCGAATGGATGCTGCTGCTTGACGATGATGTGTGGCTGTCCCGGGATGCGGTGGAGCGCATGCATGGCTTCCTGCTGCGTTACCGGGCGGACGTCATCTCGCCGGATGTTTTCCACAACGCGGCCCGCCCTTGGACTTCGGAACTCTTGATGACCCTGTCCGGTCGCATGCATGCCCGCCGGCATGACCCTTATTGGGGCTATAAAGTGATGCGGACGGCGGGCTATTCCTATAACAAACATCCGGCGGAGGTGATGGAATCGCAGACCAATGCCGGACCTTGCTTGTTGTGCCGTAAAGGGCCGTTTTCCGGTATTCGGCTGCAGGACGAGTTATGGATAGACCGTCTGCCCTATGCCCTGGGTGAAGACCAAATTATGTTTTACAAAATGTACCGCCGGGGACTGAAGGTCCTTACTTGGTATGGCGGCGGTGTGCGACACTTGGATGCCGGCGGCAACCTGTCTTCCGGGAGGAAAGAGCGGAGACTGCTCTACTGCGACCTGTGGTTCAAAACCGTTTTTTGGCACCGTTTCCTCTTCCTTCCTGAAAGGTCATGGCCCGTTCGGATTTGGGCTGCGGCCTGTCTGTTGTATGTGTACGCGTTCTCGGCAGTGGCGTCTTTGCTCAAAGGCCGCTGGGACGTGCTGAAGATAAAGTTCGGGGCGGTGGCTGATGCCGTGAGGTTCATTCGCAGTGAAGCGTACCAATCCCTGCCGCGTATCGTATGATTCCGAAGA
>Cebus_capucinus_imitator_PRJNA485217_SSR118__coassemble_260_pt1 | contig 23470 bp, 15 predicted proteins | sample Cebus_capucinus_imitator_PRJNA485217_SSR118__metabat2_low_PE_012 | metagenome-assembled genome bin Cebus_capucinus_imitator_PRJNA485217_SSR118
CGAACGCAATCAAGCTTGTTTGAATTGCTGAGCCGCTGCCTGTCTTATGCAAAGATAGCATGTGGCACTTGAAAAAGAAAAGGTACGCCTCACATTTATGTCCTTTGACAGTCTAGGAGACCCGTCTTTGACGGCAGGCAGATCAGACGTTAGTAGCAAAACGAAGCGTCCACAACCGTGTGGATTGTGGACGCTTGTCAGAATCGTAGCGCGAGACAGGCTTGAACTGTCGACCTCATGATTATGAATCATGCGCTCTAACCAGCTGAGCTATCGCGCCGTCATTCGCTTGCAAATTCGTTTGTCTCTCGTTTGCGGGTGCAAAGGTAGGCACTTTTTTGGAAGTGCCAAATGTTTCGTTCAAAAAAGTAAAAGGGATGTCGGGCTTTTTCGCCGTGTTGCGCAGCCGGCAGGAATCCTTCCCGGCTGCGCGGCAACCCGCGCAGACTCCCCGTGCCCCGTCCCCGACTCAATTTCAAGTCTTTATTTATATATTTCAAGTCTTGAATTATATAAATAAAGTCCTGAATTATATAAATACAGACTTGAAATATATAATTCAAGACTGTATTTTGAGTCCGGGCTGTGGCTGGAGCAGTCTGTATGGTGGATTGTGGAGTGCGGCTTCGTCTCCCGGAAGCTGTGGCTGTGGTGCGGTCGGGAAGCGGCGGAGGCGTGACAGCCCTCACTTGGCGGAGCAGCCGGAGAAGGGGGTGGCTCTTCCTGTAAGCCGCTGATTTTTTCGATGCCCCATAAAAAAAGTGTGACATCCTGTTGCAAACACCGCGCTCCATGCGTCATAGACATGTGCAATCTGAAAGCCGGGCGCACAGGCAGATGGTCTTCTGCCCGCTTGGAGCATCGGTCGGGGCATTGCGCGTTTATTTACCAGATCACAGTTATTTCATGATGCAATCTATTCTGACCAACCGAAGAGGCTGGCTGCTTGCCGCAAGTGCGCTGATGGCAGCCAACGCCCTCTATGCCCAGCAGGGAGCCGGCTATTCCGCGACCGGCGTGTTGTGCGATTCACTTACGCGCGAGCCGCTGCCATTTGCCACCATACGCCTGCTGCAGGAAACTCCCCAACGAAAGGCCGTACGGGTGGCCGCGACCACGGCTGACGGACGTTTCACCATCGCACCTCCCCAGGCAGGCATCTATACGCTTGAGGCGTTTGTGACAGGCATGGAGCCGCTTCGGCGTCAGTTGACCTTTACGGCAGCACATCGGACTGTCACCTGTGACACCCTATATATAAAGGAGTACAGCAACACCCTTTCCTCCGCCACGATTACGGCGGAAAAGCCCCTTGTTAAGGCAGAGCTTGACAAGATCACTTATTCCATATCCGATGATCCTGACGCACAGACCAGCAGTGTGCTCGACATGCTGCGCAAGGTGCCCATGGTGACGGTGGACGGTGAGGACAATATTCAAGTCAACGGCAGCTCGAGCTTTAAGGTCTATGTGAACGGCAAGCCCAACCAGATGATGTCGCAAAATCCCTCGCTCATCTTCAAGACCTATCCGGCGTCGGCCATCAAGAAAATAGAGGTGATCACCAATCCCGGCGCCAAGTACGATGCGGAAGGTACGGCCGGTGTGCTCAACATCATCACTGATGCCGAGGCCAAGACGAAAGGATACGTGCTGACCCCCGATCTTCATTATGCCAACCACAACAGCTACGGGGGTAATGTGTTTGCGATGACGCAGTTCGGCAAGCTCACCATGTCGCTCAACTATGGGGTGGGGCGGAACGTCAGTCCGCGCTCGACCCAGGGCTCCAGCCGCGAGGTCTTTGGCGATGCCGACAACCACCTGCTCACCAGCGAGTCGGAATATGAGGGCAAGGGCATCTATCAGTTTGGCAACTTGGATGCCAGCTATGAAATATCGTCAAAGGACTTGCTGAGCGTGTCTGCCGGGCTGTTCAGTTGGAAAGGCGACAATGACAGCCAAGGATACACCCTCATGCAGCAGGCTGACGGTGCGCTCCGCTACCGTTATGACCAGCGCGTGCATACGGAAAACCGCTACATGGGCGTAAATGCCTCAGCTGACTGGCAGCACTCGTTCAAGGAGAACCAGAATCTCACTTTCTCGTACCGTTTCAATATCTCACCGCAAGGCACGAAGAGCGAGCGCTTTTACAGTAATATGCAGCAGGTGCCCGACGGACTCGGGCTCAATGACTTCCGCAACGATCCTGACCAGCTCAGTGAGGAGCACACCTTGCAGACGGACTTCACTACGCCCTTCGGAGAGACGCACACCCTGTCGGCCGGCTTGAAGTACGTATACCGCATCAACCGCAGCAACAGCCGTGAGTGGGGGCGCGATGCCGGAACTTCCAACGACTTTGTGCTCAACGAGGAGCGTTCCCTGCGTTACCGTCACCGCAGCGACATCGGCGCGGCCTATGCCGAATACAACTTCAAGAAGGACAAGTGGTCGCTGATGGCGGGCAGCCGCTATGAGTATTACCACGTCAGGGTCGGCTACCCCGACGGCAAGCGCTCTCCCTTCAGTACGGAGATCAGTGATTGGGTGCCCTCTGTCAGCGCAGGCTACAGCATCAAGCCCACGATGATGGTCAAGACGGGTTACAATATGCGCATCAGCCGTCCGAGCATTTCCTATTTGTCGCCTTATGAGAACCACGGCTCTCCCGAGAGTGTCAGCTACGGCAATCCGGACATGGGCAGTTCGAGGGAGCACAACCTCAATCTGACGTACAGTACCTTTTCGGCCAAGTTTACCCTCAACGCTACGCTCACCTATTCTTTCTCCAACAACGGCATGGTGGGCTATTCCTTCATGAAGGATGGCATACTCAACAGCACGTACGGCAATTTCCTGCACAGCAAGCGCACCTCATTTTCCGCCTACATGAACTGGACGATTGTGCCGGGCACGGTGTTCAACTGCAACCTGTCGGGTACATACGGTGACTACAAGTCCGTGCAGACCCGTGACCACAATTCGGGTTTCTCCGCCAATCTGTGGGGCGGCCTGCGGCAGGATCTGCCGTGGAAGCTGAAGCTGAGTCTTTGGGGCGGTGGTAACACTGGCTATGTGGATCTGCAAGGCAAGGGCAACAGCAACTATTTCTACTCCGTCACGCTGAGCCGCTCGTTCCTGGCCGAGGACCGGCTGACCCTTTCGGCTTTTGCCGGCAACTTCATAGGCCGTTATCAGAATTTTGGAAATACCGTCACGACCGAGCAGTTCCGCAGCGAGAGCAACACGCGGTATGACGCCTTGCGCTTTGGCATGAGCGTGCGCTTCCGGCTCGGTTCGTTGAAGGCGGAGGTAAAGAAGGCCGCCCGCACGATTTCCAACGATGATGTGAGCAGTGGCGCTTCCAGCGGAGCCGCAGCCGCAGCCGCCGGCCAGCAGGGCGGTGGCATGTAATTTGCATGCCCGCTCACGTGGAATAAATAACATTTGTACTCACAATGAAGGACGCCCCGCCGGAGGGTGTCCTTCATTGCCGTTTGTAAAATGATGCAGCTTTGATGAAACGTATGAGCAAACGCGCCATGGTATTGGGCGCAGGCGGGGGGCTGGTGCTGATAGCCCTGGTATTGGTGGGGATGTTCTTTCCTTGGAATAGAGGCCGTCTGGCTCGAACCGTGTGCAGGGTGACCGCCCATGCCCGCTATGAGCTGCCCGTAGGCGGCGATACGCTTTATCTGAGTCTGCGGGACGACAGCCTGCCTGACGCAGCGGTGCGTCCGGAGTGGCTGGCGGCGGACTCTGTGGATGTGACGGGGGTGTTCGTTTCCAATGCCGGCCACGTGGTGACGACAGACTCCCTCTTGCAACATATGCCCGACAGCATAGGTGCTCCGGCGCTGCGGCGGAGGCTGCTGCACCTCGACACGCTGCTCACACGCCGCAGCAGACTGGCCAAGGAGGAACTGCGCGAACTGGACTATTACGCGTCCACCCATTCGGCCATCGATGATGGTTACAACGAAGTAATGGCCTATCGCGAGACGGTCACGGAGCGTTCCCGACAAGCCGACTCTACCTTGTTGCTGCTGCGCAAGGCACGTGCGTTGCCTCACCCGGTGGCGGCGCTGGGAGCTTCGCTGTCTGTGCTGGGCGGCGACAGCCGTGCGGCAGAGCCGGCCTTTGTGGTGGTGCGCCGCAACGGACTGCTGCTGTTGCAGCTGTCGGGCGGTTGCTTGCCGGCCGGCGCCGGGCGGATGTCTGTATATGCGTTGGGCACATATGCCGGTACTCCCAGCCTGTATGCGTACAATGATTTTGGCGGCCGGACGGCCCTGGACAGTGTGGCCTGCCTGCATGCCCGGGACGAGCGTTTTCCTGCTACGGAGGGCGGTGTCTGGGTCAATGCTTCCGGGCAGCTTTGCGGCATAGAGCGCAGTGGCTTGCGCGTGTCCTCAGGACAGGTGGCCGCACTGCTTTGGCGAGAGCATCTGTGGCCGGTATGGTGGGCGGTAAATGCCTGGAAATGGGCCGTTGGGCTGACGGACGGAACGGAGGTGGCCGTGAAGTCTCCCCAAAGGAGACGCAGCGTGGATGAAAACCGTTGGATATCGGGGTGTGCCCGTCTGCAGCTACCGGATTCCACCCTGTACTTAGGCCAAGTCAGTTCTAAGTTGACGGACGGGCGTCCGACGCGGCAGGGATATGGTGCGCTCTATTGCCCGGATGGCACGGTCTACGAAGGGAGATGGCAGTCAGACAGTCTGGCAGAGGGACGCAAAACCGATACACACGGCTGCTATTCGGGTACGTTCGGCAAAAAACGGCTGGCGGAAGGCATCGGGGTCTTCCAAGGTCGCAACGGTGAGCACTACGAAGGACAGTGGCGTGCCGGGAGGCGCGAGGGGCACGGCTTCAGCTCGCGGGCGGGGCGGATCGTTCGCTGCGGCGCCTGGAAGCGCGACCGTTTTAAGGGAGAACGGATGGTCTATACAGCCGACCGTGTGTATGGCATTGACATATCACGTCACCAGCATGAACGCGGGCGCAAGCGCTATGGCATCGATTGGTCCCGCCTGCGCATAACGAGTTTGGGCGGTGGCCGGAGGGTGAGCGGTGCGGTGGATTATCCGGTGTCGTTTGTCTATATCAAGGCTACGGAAGGGCGCAGCCTGTTCAACCGCTACTATCCGTCCGATTTGCGGCAGGCCCGCCGTCACGGCATTCCGGTAGGTTCTTATCATTTCTTCAGCGCGACAAGCACGGGGGCACAACAGGCTGCTTATTTTCTGAAAATGGCCTGGGTGGCCGGAGGCGACCTGCCTCCTGTGCTTGATCTGGAACCGACAGACGCACAGGTACGGCAAATGGGCGGGCGGGCCGCCATGTTCGCACAGGTGCTCGTGTGGCTGCGCCGCGTGGAGCGCTCGTGCGGCAAGCGCCCCGTACTCTATGTGGGACAGCAGTTCGTCAACAGCCACTTGCTCCACGCTCCGGCTGAAATGCGGCGTTATGACGTGTGGATTGCCCGTTACGGAGAGTACAAACCTTATGTGCATCTGCTGCACTGGCAGCTGACCCCTAATGGCCGTGTGCGCGGCATCAGGGGAGAGGTTGACATCAATGTGTTCAATGGCACACGCGAGCAGTTTCAGACGTACAGGACCGCTCATTGAGATTCACTGGTCATCGGGACGGGGCGTAGTGGGGGGCTACGGACATCAGAAACGGGCGTGGCGGCAGGCAAATCCGAGGATTTTGCTTGCCGTCGCGCCCGTCTTGTCTTATCTTTGCATAAGACAGGCTTCGGCTCGGCCATCTGAGCTAGCTCCATGGCGCTCGCCTTGCACTGTCTTTGCATAAGACAGGCTTCGGCGCGGCCATCTGAGCCGTATCGGACTTGCAGGTTTCTTGCTGCTATCCGGCATGTGCGCGGCAGACGAATCTAATACCAACCTTAAATATTCAACAATGGAGAGAATTCATGGACTTATTGATGCCCCATTTACCCCGTTTGACGCCGAGGGTGAAGTGAATGCAGCCCCTATTCCGGCCTATGCCGAGATGTTGGCGAAGAATGGCCTTAAGGGCGTGTTCATCAACGGTTCGTCAGGTGAGGGGTATCTGCTGACGGAAGATGAGCGCATGCGTCTGGCGGAAGCTTGGATGCAGGCTGCCCCGCAGGGATTCAAGGTGATCATACATGTGGGTGCGACCTGTGTCAGGAGCAGCCGTCGCCTGGCCGCTCATGCCCAGAAAATCGGAGCTTGGGGCATCGGCGCCATGGCTCCGCCCTTTCCCAAAGTGGGACGGATAGAAGAACTGGTGAAGTACTGTGAGGAGATTGCAGCAGGCGCTCCGCAGCTTCCTTTCTATTTCTATCACATCCCGGCTTTCAATGGCGCTTACCTGTCCATGCTCGACTTCCTCAAAGCGGCGGACGGAAGGATTCCCAATTTGGCGGGTATCAAGTACACTTTTGAGAGCCTTTATGAGTACAACCGCTGCCGCCGCTATAAGAATGGCAAATTCGACATGCTCCACGGCCAGGATGAGACCCTGCTTCCCTGTCTGGCCATGGGAGGGGCGCAAGGCGGGATCGGCGGTACGACCAACTATAACGGACGCGTGCTCACCGGCATACTTGAGGCCTGGCAGGCCGGCGACTTGGAGCGTGCCCGCGAATTGCAGAACTTTGCGCAGGACGTGATAGACGTAATCTGCCATTTTAGAGGCAACATTGTGGGGGGAAAGCGCATCATGAAGCTTATCGGCCTTGACTTGGGCCTGAACCGCACGCCTTTCCAGAATATGACGGATGAAGAAGAAGCCCGGATGAAGTGCGAACTGGAAGAGATCGGATTCTTCGAGAGATGCAACAAATTGTAACCTTCGCTTCCGGGCTGGTGGAAAGGGGACTTTGCATGAGGGGGCTGTCATCATGACGGATGGGTGCTCTCACGCACATTGAACTCCACCACATGCCCGTAGAGGCACAGAATTTTACCATGAAGAAAATCCTTGCATACTTGCTTTTCCTGTTGTCCCTGCCCTTATGTGCGCAGCTGGCAGGAAATGACAATCCTTTTAACCGCGTAAGTTATCGCAGCTTTCCGCCGCTTCGGATTTCCGGAGATGAGGGCGTGTCAGCCCCCTTTGCCGGAACTGCCGGACGGCATGGGGCTGTCGTGCTGGCCGGCGGCTGCAATTTTCCGTACCAGCCTGCTGCGCTTGGAGGTGAAAAAGTTTTCTATTCCGATATTTATGAGCTGGTTCCTTCAAAGGGAGCCGGGGAGATGACGTGGCGGAGAATAGGCCGTCTGCCTTACAAGGCAGCCTATGGTGTGAGTGTGTCCACTCCCGAGGGAGTAGTCTGCATTGGCGGTACGGACGGCGTGTCCAGTAAGGCGGATGTACTGCTGCTCCACCATAATGCCGGGGCGAAACTGTCTATCCGTCGCTTGCCTTCCCTGCCTCGCGCTCTTGAGAATATGGCGGGAGCTTTTGGAGGCGGCTATATCTATGTGGCCGGCGGGCAGTCTGATGGCATCCCGTCTATGGCGGCTTACCGTTTGCGCTTTTCGGGCGGCAAGCGGTGGGAGCGCTTGCCGGATATTCCCGGCTTGCCCCGTCTGCAACCGGCCGCCGCCATGCAGAACAATGCCACGGGACTTTGCTTCTATCTGATGGGCGGCTACGCTCCTGCATCAGCTTCACGGCCGGGCAAGGTGCATGCAGACGGTGTGGTCTTTGATCCTGCCACACACCAATGGAGGACGGTCTCTGCTATACGGCCCTATGGCCAGACTGACACCTTGGCCATTGTCGGAGCGCAGGCTGCAAGTTCGGGCTGTGCCCATATCGTTTTTATGGGAGGTGTGAGCCGACGTGTCTTCGAGCAGGCCATCAACCGCCCTTATGAATTGTCCAAGTTGGCGGGGGGGCCACTCAGTCCCGCGCAGGCAGCGTATCGTGCGGCACTCAAGCGCCAGCAGGCCGAATATCTGAAACACTCGCCGGAGTGGTATGCATTCAATGACGAACTGCTCGTTTACCATACTGTCACCGATACTTGGGTCACGGAGAGCCGTTCGTCCAAGCTGGCACGTGCCGGAGCCGCCTTGGTCAAGGACGGAACAGAGTGGCTGGTGATAGGGGGTGAGCTGAAACCCGGAGTGCGGTCGTCCGACGTGACGGGCGTGCAGATGACCATGCGTCCCACCTTCGGCTGGCTCAACTGGACGGTACTCATTGCCTACCTGGCCGGTATGGTACTCATGGGGTATTACTTCATGCGCCGTGAGGGCGGATCTGAAGACTTCTTCACCGGTGGCGGGCGCATACCTTGGTGGGCGGCGGGCATCAGCATATACGCGACCATGCTCAGCGCCATTACTTACATGGCCTATCCCGCCAAGGCATACGCAACGGACTGGACTTACTATCCTATGCTGGTAACCATTCTGCTGGTGTCTTTCCCGGTGATCAGGTACTATCTGCCCTTCTTCCGCAGGTTGCGCGTGGCAAGTGCCTATGAGTATCTGGAGCGTCGCTTCAACGCGGCCACCCGTCTGATGGCTTCGGCCCTGTTCATCGTCTTTATGGTGGCTCGTATGGCTTTGGTCGTGTATCTGCCCTCGCTGGCTCTGACGGCGGTCACGGGCATAGACCTTTATATCTGTATTGTGCTGATGACGCTTGTTACCATAGTCTACTGCACCATGGGCGGTGTGGAGGCCGTAGTATGGGGAGATGTCGTTCAGGGTATCATATTGGTCGGCGGCGCTTTTGTCGCTGTGGCCTATCTGGCTTTCGGCACGGAAGGAGGTGTGCCGGCATTTTTCACGCTGGGTGCGGAGGCCGACAAGTTCAAGCTGTTCGAATGGAGTTTTGACTATCGTTCCGCTACATTCTGGGTGGTTATCTTGGGAGGTCTGGCCAACAACCTGATATCCTATACCTCAGACCAGACGGTCATACAGCGTTACCTTACTACCAAAGACGGGGAGAGTGCCGGGCGGGGTATCATGATGAACGGCCTGATGAGTGTGTTCATCTCCGTGGCATTCTTTGCCATCGGTACAGGGCTGTACACCTTCTATAAGACACATCCTGCCGCACTTGACTATACGATGGACAAGGCCGACACCATCTTTCCTTTCTTCATGATGAGCCAGTTGCCGCAGGGGATAGCGGGTTTGCTGATCGCAGCCATCTTTGCCGCAACGATGAGCACCATCTCCTCTAACATCAACTCTGTAGCCACAGCTTTTAGCGTGGACTTCTACAAGCGCTTCCGTCCGCAGACATCAGACGCTCAGATGCTTAAAGTGGCGCGCTGGGCCTGCATCGTGTCAGGAGCTTTGGGCATGGCGCTCGCCTTGGTGCTTGCCTCGTGGAACATCCTGTCGCTCCTTGACTTCTTTCAGGAGATTCTGGGCCTGTTGTCGAGTGGCATGGGGGGATTGTTCCTGATGGGTATCTTCTTCCCGCGCATTGGGGGAAGGGCGGCTCTTGCCGGATTTGTGGCTGGCGTAGTCGCGGTGTTCCTCATACGCTATCTCACTCCCGTCAGTTTCCTGCTCTATGGATTTATCGGCATGGCCGTCTCTGTGGTTGTGGGCTACGCGTTGTCCTTCATCCTCGTGGAGAAGAGAAACCTGGACGGACTCACTTGGCGGCAGCGTGGCGGACTTTCCCAGCTGTAGACGGAAAACTTGCTTTTCCGCATTCCCTGCGGGCACATGCACCGGTGACGCTTGTATTCAATAACGTACACATTCTATATTTTCATGATAGATTTCAAACAACTGGCTGCTCAGTACAAGAGCGAGCTGCTCGAAAGGGTTGTTCCCTTTTGGCTGGAAAAGTCACCTGACACGGTGAACGGAGGTTACTTTACCTGTCTCGACCGTGAGGGCAAGGTTTTTGACACAGACAAATTCGTTTGGCTGCAAGGCCGCGAAGTCTGGATGTTCGCTACGCTCTACAACCAGGTGGAGCAAAGAAAGGATTGGCTCGACTGCGCCACACAGGGCGCGGAATTTCTGAAGCGACATGGCCATGACGGTCGGCTCAATTGGTATTTTTCGCTGGATCGTGAGGGGCGGCCTTTGGTGGAGCCTTATAATATATTCTCGTACACCTTTGCCGTTTTGGCTTTCGGGCAGCTGTACCTTGCCACAGGGAACGAGGAATACCGTGACATCGCGAAAAGGACATTCGATATCGTACTGTCTAAAGTGGATAACCCCAAGGGAAAGTGGAACAAGGCCGTTCCCGGCACGCGTGACTTGAAGTCGTTCGCCCTGCCCATGATCTTGTGCAATGTGGCGTTGGAGATAGAGCCGTTGCTCGATCCCGATTTCCTGCGGCGCACAATCGACACTTGCGTGCATGAGGTGATGGACGTTTTCTACCGTCCAGAACTGGGGCTGGTCGTGGAACATTTGGGCACTGACGGCCGGTTGTCCGATTGCTTCGACGGGCGTTTGCTCAATCCCGGTCATGCCATAGAGGCCATGTGGTTCATCATGGATCTGGGCAAGCGGCTCGGCCGGCCGGACTTGATAGAGAAGGCGGCACACATCGCCCTCAATGAGGTGGACTATGGCTGGGACAAGGAGTTTGGCGGCATATTCTACTTCATGGATCGGCTGGGACACCCCTGTCAGCAGCTGGAGTGGGATCAGAAGCTTTGGTGGGTACATATAGAGACGCTCATCACCATGCTAAAGGGATACGAGCTGACACGAGACGCGAAATGTCTGGAATGGTTTGAGCGTGTACATCAGTATACGTGGTCGCACTTTGCGGATGCCGACTATCCTGAATGGTTCGGCTACCTCAACCGCCGTGGGGAGGTGTTGCTGCCATTGAAGGGGGGCAAGTGGAAGGGCTGCTTCCATGTGCCACGTGGACTTTTCCAATGTTGGCAGACACTTGAGAGGCTTTCCAAGACTCAATAGGCTGCCCTCCCAGTGCCCTTTCGTTTTGGAAGGGGCTGTACAGATGTATCCGACCCGCAGTTAATATGATGACTGCAGGCCGGATACTTTTTGTAGATGGTGCAAGGACGTGTGTCTTTGTCAGGAAGTTCTTCTGTTCTGCCCCAAGAGGAAACCTGCCATATTCATGAGTCTGGCAAAAGCTAAGAGCCGGGAGCAGTGGATCTTCCCGTATTTTCTTATACGCACCGAAGAAGATCAGATTGACGTATTTTGTGAGCTATTCGTGTCAATATGACTGTTATTGAGCTTCGATGCGTTATTTTGAAAGAAATGTTTTCTCGTGTGCGGAACTGTTATCTTACTTTTGTGCCCTGATAGGTCGAGATCCGGCGTTCAGGGGAGGATTGGCGGTGTTGGATGAATGCCGTTGCTCCAAGCTGGAAACTGAGCTGTGACTTGGTAGGAGAAACTGGACTTGCGCTTATCCTTGTTTGATTTAGAACTGAAGTTTAGTTAGATTATGAATTTATTTGTCCGTAAGACTAAGGAAGAGTTGCTGCACGAGGCCGACAATGAGGGCGGCAGAGGGCTGAAGCGCGTGCTTGGTGCAGGTGCGCTGGTTGCTATGGGCGTGGGGGTTATCATTGGTGCCGGACTGTTTTCGGTTACAGGCATCGTGGCAGGTGAGCATACGGGGCCAGCCATAGTCATCAGCTTTGCCCTGGCTGCGGTGGCTTGTGCCTTCGCGGGTTTGTGCTATGCCGAATTTGCCTCGATGCTGCCTATCTCAGGTTCGGCCTATACCTACTCATACTTCACCATGGGAGAGCTGGTTGCCTGGATCATTGGCTGGGACTTGGTGTTGGAGTATTCCGTGGCGGCGGTTGCCGTTAGTATCTCTTGGAGCCGCTACTTCTGTATCATGATGTCGGACATCGGGTGGCCCTTGCCGGCGGAAATCAGCGCGTGCCCTGCTGACGGCGGTGTATTTAATGTGCCGGCCATGCTGCTTGTGGTCGTGCTGTCGCTGGTGCTCTTGCGTGGAACGGCTGGAAGTTCGCGTCTCAATGACCTGATGGTGGTGCTGAAAATTGCGGTAGTGATCGCCTTCATCGTCATCGGTTTCAAATATATACAGGCTGACAACCTGACTCCTTTCATCCCGGACAATGAAGGTGATTTCGGAAAATATGGCTGGTCGGGCATTTTGCGCGGTGCTGCCATCCTGTTTTTTGCCTATATCGGTTTTGATGCGGTGAGCACGGCGGCGCAAGAGACCAAGAACCCGCGCCGCAACATGCCTGTCGGCATCTTGGGTTCCCTGTTTGTATGTACGTTGCTGTATATCTTGTTCTCCTTTGTGATGACGGGCGTAGTAGACTATCATGCCTACATCGGTGCGGACAGCATCGCGCCGGCAGCCACTGCCGTGGCGCACATGGGGCCTGTGGGGGCAGACGGCGTGGTGATGCCGGCATATCCTTGGCTGAACAGGGCTATAATCGTAGCGATATTACTGGGGTATACGAGTGTCGTCTTGGTCATGTTGCTGGGGCAGAGCCGTGTGTTCTACAGTATGAGTCGTGACGGCCTGCTCCCTCCGCTCTTCTCGCATTTGCACAAACGCTACCATACACCGGCGCGGAGCAACTTGCTGTTCATGGTTTTGGTCGGCTTGTTGGCAGGCATCGTCCCGCCGGGAATGGCAGGGGAGATGACCAGTATCGGAACGCTTTTTGCCTTTGCGCTTGTATGTATCGGCGTGATCGTGGTGCGACGCACGCAGCCCAACGCGCCACGCGGTTTTAAGACCCCACTTGTTCCCTACGTGCCTGCCGCCGGAGTGGTTTGCTGTGTGGGTATGATGATATTCCTGCCTGCTGACACTTGGATCCGCTTGGTCATGTGGATGCTTATCGGCATAGACATCTATTCTTTTTATGGGGTGAGACACAGTGTAGCTGGCGGCGGTACGGTGCGGCGGCATGGTCAGAGCATATTGAGCGTCTTGGGTGTTTTTATCGGCTTGCTGTGCGTGATGACCGGGTTCTGGCACCAGCAGACAGTAGGCTGGCAGGAAAATCGCGTGCTGCTGTGGGTGGCAGTGATATTTGGAGTAGCACATATCTTCTTCTTCCTTGTGAGGGGATTTTCGCATTATGGCGAGAAACACTGATGGATTGTATGGTGGCAGACTGTTTACGTCAGAAGTAAGTGGCATTCTCCGATGCGTAAAACCTGTTCGCGTCTTTATGAGTGACGGGAAGGCGCTTTTGTTTGGTACTTTTGCGTGAGTTGTCTAATTTCGCTGGGACACACAGCACTTTAATCTTTATAGAACGTTTATGGTTATAGGATCATTGGGGAATACTGTACGGATAGAGACCCTTCATCCGTTGTTCAGACAATTGTTTGATTATGTGCGGACGCACGATCTTCGTCTTCAGCCTACGGGCCGTCTGTCACTTGAAGGCGAAGATCTGTACATCAATGTGGACGATGCCATGTTGAAAAGTGCGCAGGAGCAGAAACTTGAGGTACACCGATCTTATGTGGATGTCCACTTTCCGTTGAGCGGGGTGGAACGGATTGGATGGAGTGAACGGTCTGCGCTACACATCGAAAGTGAAGCTCCCTTTGACGCAGAGCGTGACTTCGCCCTGTACTCCTGTCCGGCCTCTGTGTATTTTGACCTGCACCCCGGAGAATTTTGTATCATGTACCCGGAAGATGCTCATGCACCCATCATCGGCAAAGGGCGTTTGCGCAAGGCCATAGCCAAAGTGCGGCTGGAGTGGTAGTCGGGAAAGCGTGCGGACGCATCATGTTTGAATCGTTTGCGGGGCGGAAGGTTCAAGTGCCTTCCGCCCCGCAAACGATTCTTGTCGAATGGAATCTCGAGTGTCAATGCTTGTTTAAGATGATCACCTCTACTTTGGGCCATGCCCCGAGCCTGTAGGGAACAGATCCTCCGATACCCGTGGAAACATAGAGCTGTTGGTTTCCGTGACGGTACAATCCTCCCCATTCCGGCATGAGCCATTGGGCGGGGGAGAAGCTGCCGATCTGCATCTGCAAGGCATGGGTGTGACCTGAAAGAGTGAGGGGGACGGATGTCTCTCCCCATATGCCATGACGCCAATGCCACGGGTCGTGGCTCAACAGGATGGTGCAGGCAGTAGGGGGGATGCCGTTCATGGCCTTGTGCAGGTCGCCGCGTTCGGGGAAAGGTGGCTTGCCAATATTTTCCACACCGGCAATATAGAGTGTGTCGCCCTTTCTTGTAACGGGGCGGTTCTCGTTGAGCAGCACCTGCCAGCCCAGACGACGCTCCATGTTGATGATATGCCTGAGTTCCGTGGCCTGTTGGACGGGGGTCAATCCCGGGTGGTAGATGCAGTAGTCGTGGTTGCCCAATATGGCATAGATGCCATCCTTGGCCTTAAGGCGGCTGAGTGCATCCAAGTAGGGTGGCAGCTCTTCGGAACTGGCGTTAACGATGTCGCCAGTAAAGACGATCAAGTCGGGTTTTTGTGCGTTTACGCTGTCTACCATGCGGCGCACGAAGCGGTCGTCCCCCGCGTAGCTGCCCACGTGAAGATCAGAAATCTGTACGATTCTGTACCCTTCGAAAGCCTTTGGAAGATTGTTCATCCCGATGTGTGTAACCTTGGTCTCAATGCGCTGCCAGCCGAAAAGGCTGGCATATATCTGCACACTCGCTGTAAGTACAGCCATGATGATCCCCATGCGGGTGAACCACAGTGCAGCGGCGTGGCTGAAGAAACCCGTCCCCCGGCCTAAGAGGTCAAAGATTACGAAGACCAGCTTAGGCACGGCTATGCAGATAAAAAGCAGGAAGGCCACTTGCATGAGCAGGCCAACTCTGACTTGGCACAGTAGCAACAGCAGGCATAGCAGTGCCAGGATGGTCGGAGCGAAAAGCAGGATGCTGCGCCATATACCGGCTTGCAGGCGGGTGAAGTTCCACCAGATATACAGATCCGGCAGGAGAATCAGCAGTAGTAGGGGAATCAGGAAACGAAACATGGGGGAAGAGCCTTCAGCGTGGATTCACGGACACGGAAGTTTTTCCGGTATCCGAGGCTGAATGGCACATAAAGAGGAAAAACAGGTGAATTGGGGTATCGAAAGGCAGGGTATTTTTGGGAAAAACACCTAAAGAAACCCTTGTGGCATATCGGGAGAGGCCACAAGGGAAGATGGTTGAGAGCAGTGGGAAGGCGGCAGGCGACGTTTCAGGATTTGTGCTGCTGTTCTTGCTGCTCCTGTTGCTCTTGCCACTTTTCGCGGGCAAATTCCTGCATGTCTGTGACCGTATCTTTCTCATCTACGATTTCTGTGCCGAGCATGGTCTCTATGACATCTTCCATGGTCACTATGCCACGGAAGCTGCCGTATTCATCAATGATGACGGATATGTGTTCCTTCTGGGCCAAGAGCTTTTCCCAGATATTGGACACTTTCTCGTTCTCGGGAAAGGAGAGCACGGGACGCACGATTTCGGACAGGTGCATGTCAAACTTGTCTTCTGACAGCTTTTCGAGGACAGTTTGCCGTAACACATATCCTTTGATGTAGTCGTCATTTGCGTCACTATAGACCGGTATGCGGGAGAAAGTACGGAATGCTTCGTTTTTGTAGAATTCGCGGAGAGTCATGTTCTCCTCGGCCATTTCCACAACAGGGCTGGGGGTCATGATGTCGCGGGCTATGACATCATCGAGCTTCAGCAAGTTTTGTATCATGCGGTTCTCCTTCTTCTCGAACACGCCTTCTTCTGCTCCGACATCAACCATGGCGGACACTTCTTCCCGGCTGACCGAAATTTGCTGTTTGTGTCCAGACACCAGGTGAGTGATGAGTTCGGATAGCAGAACCAAGGGATAGGTGATGAACACCAGCACATGTATGATGCGGGCGGCGGGTATGGCCAGCTTGCGCCAATATGCGCAGCCTACGCTCTTGGGCAGAATTTCGGAAAAGGCGAGAATAAGGAAGGTCAATACTGCAGAGGTAGCAGCGAAGAACTCGTTGCCGAAAACCTTGTCGCTTTGGGCACCCACACCGGCCGCGCCGACTGTGTGGGCAATGGTGTTGAGTGAGAGGATTGCCGAAATGGGCTTGTCGATGTCTTGCTTGTATTTTTTGAGCAAGGCGGACCCGGAGACGTTTTCCTTTTCGAGCATCGTGACATACGACATCGGTGTGGACAGCAGTACTGCCTCAAGGACAGAACAAAGGAAGGATATGCCTAAGGCGCAAAATAAGAATAGGAGTAGAAGCCCCATGAAAATAGTGATTGGTTAAACATTTGCCCGCTCTGTCCGGTTGGTTACAGACGGAGACTTCCTGTTGGGGGCAGGAAAGATACCGTCGGGCTGCGGTGTTGTGGCTTTTGTCACCGGAACTGCCGCATGTTTCGATATGGGCGCAAAGTTACTGCTTGGCCGGTGATGAAAGAAATGAAAGTCAAGAAAAAATCGTTACGTAGCGTGTGACGATTCGGCGTGCGCAACGCGCCGGCAGATATAGGCGTTTCCGCAGGTTGATTACGGCCTCTATTTCTTTCGAGGGGTGCTTGTGGCAGAGCTGCGGCAGGGGAGATATATAAATAAAGGTGTGGGACGCACCCCGAATAGAGGGGAGTGTCCCACACCTTGTCGTGTGGCTGAAGGAAATGCTGTATCAGCCGAGATATTTCATTAGGATATTGATGTTGTCGGCCTCACGCAGACGGCGCAGGGCGCGTTCCTTGATTTGGCGTACGCGTTCGCGTGTCAGGTTGAGTGAGTTGGCCACTTCTTCTGCCGTCATTTCATTGCGTCCTATGCCAAAGAGCATCTTCAGAACCTGACGCTCCCGGTCTGACAAGGTTGTCAGTGCGGCTTCGAGGTCAGAAGAGAGAGACTCTTTCTCCATTTGGCTGTCTGTGCTGGGAGCGGAGTCATCGGTCATGATGTCTATCAGACAGTTAGAATCATCGTCCTGAAACGGTGCGTCTACGCTGACCTTCTTTCCATTGGTGCCCAAAGCCTCCTGTACCTTGGCCACGTCCGTGTCCAGCAGTTCTGCCAGCTCTCCAACGGACGGCCGGCGCTCAAACTCCTGTTCGAAGTTGACAATGGCTTTGGTCAGTTTGCTTTGAAACCCTACTTGGTTGAGCGGCATGCGTACAATGCGGCTTTGCTCGGATATGGCCTGCAGAATGCTTTGGCGTATCCACCATACGGCGTAGGATATGAATTTGAAGCCTCTCGTCTCATCAAATTTCTGCGCGGCCTTGATGAGACCCAAGTTTCCCTCGTCTATCAGGTCGTTCAGAGCAAGTCCTTGGTTTTGGTATTGTTTGGCCACACTGACAACGAAGCGCAGGTTCGCACGCGTCAGGCGGTCAAGTGCCTCTTGGTCGCCTTTGTGTATACGTTGTGCGAGTTCCACCTCCTCGTCTGTCGTGATAAGCTCTTCGCGGCCAATTTCTACCAAATACTTGTCCAACGCTGCACTGGAGCGGTTGGTGATGCTTTTATTTATCTTTAGTTGTCGCATAGTCTGAATTAGAATTTGCGTCTTCCTGCCACAGCAGGGAGACGCGGCTCAAGAGCCGTAAGGCACTCTACACAAACGATGTGCCAGTCAGGTTAAGTACAGGTACAAATGCTCTCTGTCGGAACATGCTACGGACATGCGGGGTATTAAATATAAGAGGTATGCTGATACCTACTGCGCACTTTCCGCTCCTCTGATTGCCTGCCGTCATGGCGCACTCTCCCATTTTAGCGGAGCAAAATTACGAAGAAAAGAAACGGCTTCCCACTAATTTAGTAATTATTAATGGGTTATGTGCCCCCAGCGAAAATCTGATACGGGGGGCTGTGGCAAACGATGTGACGGGATTTTGGATGTCTGCAAGGAATTCAGGGGGCAGACGAATAAGCCGGATGTGTTGCGGGGCAGCCTACGCCTTGTGTTTGAAGAGCTGTTCAAAAAGATTCAGGCTGTCAGGATGCTGTTTCACAAACGTGTCAATATGTCGCATACGCTTCTGTTCGAGTATCTCATCCACCGCGATGAGTATGCCAGTCTCCTCTACGTCTCCGAACTCATGGTTGACGGCTGTGCCGAACACTCGCATGGTCGGGCTGAGTCCCATGTATGCGTTGACGAGTGGGGGGATGTTGTAGCCACGCTTGCGTACCTCTGTGTTCAGAAGGCGGTAGTCGCTCTTGAAGTCTTGGCAGGTGAAGTAGCCGGCAAGCTCTTGCTCAGGGCAGTCCATCTGAAGCGGAGTGATGGGCGTTACCAAGGCGTCCGTGTCGCCGAAATGCTTGTTGAGAAAGTAGAGGATCATGTCACGTGCCTGCCGGTTGAAGGACGGGTACATGGTCATTTTCCCGAAGAAATATTTGAGATTGGGGATAATGACGGTCAGCGCCCCGAGACCGTCCCAGAGATTGTCAAGAGCGAACAGCCCCTTGGACTTGGCCCTCGTGCTTTGGTATTCAAGTGTCACGAAAGAACGCCCGAGTTCCACCGTGTCATGCAGGTAGGAATGGATGAACTTTTCCGAGAAATGGAACATATGGCTGGTGGCCAGTATCGGTTGCCCTTTTGCGTCGAACCTTATCTCATTGCCGGGCAGGAAGCGGTAGCCGCCCAGTATCTGCTCCACTTCAGGATCCCATACGATCAACTGGTAGTAAGGATGCTCGCAAGTGTCGAATTCGTCCCAGTCAAGTTCCATCCCGGTTCCCCCTCCGGCGGCGCGGAAGGCAATTTCGCGCAGGCGGCCGATTTCACGCATGACATGGGGCGCCTGCTGGTAGGTGATGATGTAAATCTCGTTGCCGGCCTTGTTGGTAGTGCGGAGACGGCGTTCGGGTGTCAGCTCTGCCTTAAGCAGGGCTTTGCTTACTGGGGAAATGATGGGTTGCATAATGTCCAGTTGCTGTATTGATATGGTTTGCCTGACAGGCCGGGCGGTCGGGATGCCCTTGTGGGTATGGTTGGCGTATATCGGCTTGACAGGTTCAGAGGATGAGATCCGGCTCACTGCCGTCGGGGAGCTTGTAGACGATGTCTTCAAGAATGCGGGTCAGGGTCTGGGGTGACTTGTAGGCGGCCACTTCATCGGCAGGTATGGGCTTGCCGATGTAGATGTCGAAGCTTTCTCCCCGATGTCTGAAGGTTTCATCAGCCAGCAACAGCATGGCGATGTTGAATTTTAGTCCCAGATGCTTGCCGATGTTGGCCCAGCGGTAGAAACGTTTGGAGTTGTGCCCGCTGAAGAAGATGGGCACGATGCCCCGGTGCGTTTCCCGGCTCTTCCCAGCGAAAGCCTTTTTCCATGGCACATCGTGGACGATGCCTTTCTCACACCGTGAGCAGATGCCTGCAGGGAACATGATGATGTGGTTGGGGCTGTGGAACGCGGCATCGACCAAGGCGGGGAAGTCCCTGCTCTGCTTGCCGGTCTTGTTGATGGGGACGCAAAGTGGAGCCAGCCCGTGCAGGTTCATGAGTAAGTCGTTTACGAGATATCTTATGCGCCCGTTGTAGTGATGCCCGAGAATTTTCCCCAAAGCGATCCCATCGGGGCCTCCCAGCGGGTGGTTGCTGACAAAGGTGTAAAGTCGTTCGCCGCTGTCGTCTGGCAGATTGTTGATGCCATGCACCCTTAGTTTCAGCTGTAAGAACGCGACAGCGGCATCCAGCCAGGGCACTCCCTGCAAGTCGCCAACTTCATTGAGGAATTGGTTGACCTCATCTTGGCGGGCGGTTTTCTTCAGCCACCGCTTGGCGAATCCGGGAACAAGGAAAGCCTTGCTCCCCATCTTGGAGCGGATGATCTGGTCGATGTCTATTTTGAAGGTCAAGTCGTTTGCCATTCTGTCATAGCCGGTCGTTCCTCGCAGCCCCCTGTGTAGGATTCATTCCATGGGAGTTGGCATTTCTCTATCTGTAGAGTTTGCCTTTTCCCTCCTCAGAACGTGGCTCTTCACCATGGGGCGTGACGGGCAACAAGGCTTTGTGTCATATTTGTTTGACAGTCTTTCTGTCTAATTTCACGAAGCAAAGTTAATGCAAGTCGTTTGCAGAGCAAAGGCTGTCCGTACATTTTCTTTATGGAGTTCTAATGAATGACAAAAGCATGACAAAAGATGGAAATCTATATACATTTTGCTTAAGTTTCGGCATCCTCTTTCGCCGTTTTGTCTGTGCATGGCGGCTTGGGGTGTTTGTCGTGCGGCGGGCGGATATCATGTGAAGCGACTTTTTGTTCTGCACGGGTTGTGGAAGGCGTGCTTCATATTACCTTTGCATAAGACAGGCTTCGCCTCGGCAATCGGAGCCAGCTCCATTGCTCCCGGCTTGCGCTGTCTTTTGTCAATGCAGATGCGGGGCGTTATATTATAATGGTGTCTGCCTTTCCGCTTTAAAGTTCATTCTTTCTCCTATGCGCACGTTGGTACTTGTTACAACTGAATTTGCCGCCGCCGCTCATCTGATGATGAGTCTGGTGCTGTTCTATTTGGCGCGCCGCAGCGTCCAGTTCTTGTCGCAGGCCTGGATCATGTTGCTGGTATGCCTGATGTACTGTGCGGCATTGTTCTTTGTGGCCACTCACGACGCCATTCCATCCTTGGGCATCTTGCACCCTGTCTTGCTGGTCTATCTGCTGGTGTGTTCCTATTTGCAGAGTATCTATCCCTTGGGGCTGTGCATGCCCGGCTATCTGCAATGGGGGCGTATGTGGGCTTATGCAGTGCCGGCACTGGCCGTTGTCATTGTCTACGCCATAGGCATGGCGGCTGGCAGCAATGTGGCCAAGGTCTACGATGCCGCCGATTTCAGAGACTATTTTCTGTCAGGCGATGTGGCCCTTCGCATGCTGGCTCTGCTACTTTCGGGCTATTATATAGTCAATATCTTCCGCCTGCCTCACAAGATGGTGCGCCGTATGCAGCTTCCGCGCGACTTGATAGCCTATGGTACGGCGTTGGGCGTTGTCAGTATCTTTTTCATCGTGGTGACTGTACGCTTCAGTCTGATATTGCTGACGGTCTATATGTTACTCTTCACACTGGTCAATATGTTTCTGTTTTTCCGCATATTGAGACCTACCGTAGAGGCCATTTCCTATCCGGATTTCAGACAGGTGGAGAATCCTCCGACCCGAGAGCAGATCACACAGAGCGAAGTGGAGGATTTCAACGAGGCCAACTTGCACCGCTTTGAGGTTCTGGAATATGTGATGCAGCACGACAAGCCTTTTACGGACAGCACTTTCAATCGTGAGAGGTTGTGCCGTTTGGCCGGATTCAACCGTCATATGGTGCTGCAGAGCCTGCGCTCGCAGGGCTATAACGACATTCACGAGTACATCTCACGTTACAGGGTTGCAGAAATACGCCGCCTCATCGAGTCCGGGGAAATTCAGGACCTGAAGGAATTGTCAGCCGTGGGCTTCCGCTCGCTCAAGACGGCCGCGAGCTGTTTCGAGCGCTACGAAGGGAAGAGCCTGTCGCTATTCTTCGAGGATCACAAGCCGCTTCCGAAGCGACCGGAGGAAGAGGGCTGATTCCGGTCTGTCAGGGCAGGCAAAATGACATAAATATCCCGCCCGTGTATCTGGTTTCTCCTTTACGGAGAAGCGGATACACGGGCGGGATGCTGTGTATGGCGAAGTCAGAGCCTTGGCTGTCGCCTATTTGGAGCCACTTTGGTCTTCTTCCGAGCCTTTGCTCAGCAGATCCGTTCCCCAGTGGGTGGAGGCCAGACGCTCTTCACGCTCCATCACTTCCTTGGCCTTCTTGGCATAGATGATCATGCGCAGGGATTGGGAGTAGGACACATAGTTCCATAGCCAGTTGAGGAGTACGATCATCTTGTTGCGCACTCCGAGGATGGAGCGCAGGTGTACTACGAGCCAGAGTACCCAGGCGAAGAACCCGCCGAATTTCATCTGGCTGAACTCTGCTACCGCACGGTTGCGGCCGACTGTGGCCATCGTACCGAGGTTCTTGTAGTGGAAAGGTTTGAGGCTCTTTCCGGCCTCTGTCCGTTTCAGATTGTCTGCCAGCAGGCAGCCCTGTTGAATGGCCACTTGGGCCAGCTGCGGATGGCCGCCGGGCCAGTTCTTGTCGCCTTCGGGCATGATGCACTGGTCTCCGATGGCGAAGACCCCGTCAAGGCCGGGCACACGGTTGTAGGCGTCGACGATGATGCGGTGTCCGCGCCCCAGGTGTGAAGGGTCAAGGTTGCCGATAGGCTGTGCCGCCACGCCGCTGACCCAGATGAAGGTCCGCGTGGCGATGGAGCTGCCGTCCTTCAGCATGACGCGGTGGTTCTGATAGTCGGTGACCATCTTGTTGAGCAGGACATTCACACCCATGGAGCGCAGGTAGTGCTCCACCTTCTTGCTCGATTCCTGGCTCATGGCCGGTAGTAGTCGCGGCCCCGCTTCCACGAGGTAGATGTGCATGAGCGATGTGGGCAGATCCGGATAATCCTTGGGCAGCACGTATGTCTTCATTTCGCTCAGGGCACCAGCGATCTCCACCCCGGTGGCGCCGCCTCCTACGATGACGACATTGAGCAGCTCCTGCCGTTCCACATCGGTGGAGCAGGTGAGTGCGCGTTCGAAGTTGTCGAGCAGGGCGTTGCGTAGTCCCATCGCTTCGCTCACGTTCTTCATCGGCATGGCTTCGGCCTCCACATTCTTGTTGCCAAAGAAGTTCGTGGTGGCTCCGGCAGCCAGTATCAGGTAGTCGTAGCGCACTTTTCCGATGGAGGTCTGTATGATCTTGTGGTCGGGGAAGATGGAGCGCACTTCCGCCATGCGGAAGAAGAAGTTTCTGCGCTTTTGGAAAATTTTGCGGAAGGGGAAGGATATGGAGCTCGGCTCGATGCCGGCTGATGCGATCTGATAGATAAGCGGGGGGAACTGGTGGTAGTTGTTGCGGTCAATGAGGACAACCTGAAAATCACTTTTTCGCAATTTGTTGGCCAGCTTGAGGCCGCCGAACCCGCCACCTACGATAACGACACGCTTCTTGTCTGTTTTCGGAAGATTAAAACTCATAAATCAGATGTCAATGCTTAGTTTAGGTTTGTTACAAGGAGGCAACGACCCCCAAGTCCGTCGGGCGGTGTTTTCTCTTGTTTGACAACTGAATGTCCCAACGGGCGTAAAAGAGTCGTTTGCCACACAAAATTACTCCCGAAACAGCAAAGAAATCTGTGCAGCCAAGAAGAAAAAAGGCTTGTTTCCGCATTTTACGGAACGTGACTTTAATCTGAAAAACGTAGATAGCAAAGGGTGCGTGCAAACTGCCGGCAGGCAACGGGCTTGTCGGTAGGCTCCGGTTGGGGGCTGTCTGGCTTGTATGGGAAATGCGGCACCTGCGGCGCCTTTCTCATAGAAGAATCCAACCGGCAATGCCGCAAAGTATGACCATGAAGCCCGCGTTGAAGCGGTAGCAAGCACTACCGGCACGCAGTCGGCAAAGCACAGAAGCACCGGCACGCCGGGC
>Cebus_capucinus_imitator_PRJNA485217_SSR118__coassemble_281_pt1 | contig 21685 bp, 17 predicted proteins | sample Cebus_capucinus_imitator_PRJNA485217_SSR118__metabat2_low_PE_012 | metagenome-assembled genome bin Cebus_capucinus_imitator_PRJNA485217_SSR118
TCCGATGAGATCTACGCTATGGCGTTCGCAGGCCAGACGTATCCCTGCGTATAAATCATCAAGCTGTTCTACCTTGAGACGATGGTCTACGGCAAAACTCACCAGCAGTTGTCGGGGCATGCCATTCATGGCATATACGTCCGAAAAATTGACCATGGCTGACTTGTAACCAAGATGTTTAAGGGGCGTGTAGGTCAAATCAAAGTGTATCCCCTCCATCAGCATATCTGTTGTTACGAGTACGCGGCGGGAATCTGCAGGATCAGTGCTGTAACGCAATACTGCGCAGTCATCTCCCACGCCTTTTAAAGTAGAGGAGTTATGAGTGGGGACTCCTTGGGTGAGGCGGTCTATCAGGCCGAACTCGCCAAGAGTGGAAATGTCAGTCATTAGCTAATATTTTATCGTAGGGTTCAAAATCTCTCTCTATGTTCCGATCCGTCAAAAGTAAAACCCCAGTCCAAGTTTGAATCCGACCGTACTGTTGTTGGAAAAGTCGTGGAAAGACATCTTGTAATAGAGAGACGGTTCGATGGTGATGAAATGATTGACGAAAAAAGCATACCCAACCTCTACAGGCAACAGGAGGTCATTGTTGCTGGGAGTATAATGCTGATATTCCAGACCCGTTCCCAAGAACACGCCACAGTCGTCAAAATAGTAACGCGCCCCCGCGCCGATGTTCACATCATCGATTTCTTTGGTGTGGTCATAACCTACTGTGGCACGCAACATCAGACAATCTGCCACAAAGTAGCCGGCGCTGGCATCAAGTCCCATACGGAACTTTTCGTTACTGCTATACGACAGTCCCAAGCCCGAAATAGAGGCACCTATGTATTTGGTGCCTTGACTGAACTGGGCATGGGCGGAAAGACTTCCCACGAGGAGAAGTAAGGCAAGGAATATCTTTTTCATAAGGAAAAATAAATGGGTTTCTGTTGTTTCTGCACACGGAGTATACTCGAAGTGATCTCTGCACGATGCGGGGCAGCACTTGATGTCTGCAAAGTTCTCTCACCCTTGATAGATGGGGCAAAAATAAGCAATTCAGTTCGGATGTAGTTCTTCCCCAATACAAATCTTCCTCTACCCCTGAATGTGATTGGAGATGAACGTCAGAGATATGATGTATGCCATAGAGATTGTAGCGCTTTCGGCAAATTGGATACGGGGAAACTGCTCTTCCATAGAGCCAAAGCCGCATGCCCCATCGTGTGGCGCAAATTTACTTCCACGCATGGCAGAAGACGCATGCCTTCAGACGTTTGTGTTATTAGCATATCTATCCCCAGCGGACCGGGAATGCAACCAGCTAAATGGTGAGTTAGAATTTCGCAGCATACACGGGTTACCATTTCCAGCCAACCCGTTCGCCCCAAGGATTCTTCTATCTTTTGCCGCAGGGCTGTTTGCGAAGCTAAGATGTTCCCGGCATACATACCGGATTCCGATGCGGAAAAGAGAGACACTCCCTCGTAATGTACGACACCATCCGCCCTCAAGATAAATTCTAAGGCAAAGTTTGTCACGACTGGTAATAATAGAGGTTCTACCTCCACGCCGCCTTGGTCACGTATTAGACGTTGCATTCGCCCCGTATCAGACACGGTGGGGCTGTCCAATACTCTAAAAACGCCTCGCCCGCTACAGGACCACAAACTTTTCACAATCAGTTTGGACCACTTGTGGAGACATTCGTCCCACTCGTCCTTAGAATGGACTACGATGGATTCCCCGACAGTAGGTATGCCCAACTCTTCCAGCTGCTGTCTGAGCAACGGAAGCAGAGTCGTGGTTGTTTGTCGGCTGCTTAATTGGCGCAGTTGACACAAGTCCCTTTCAGAGGGCAGGAGGGATTCTGGTGCTCCCATTTTGCGCAAGCGTAACCGCAGAAGGGAATCCCAGCCCCAAGGCTTAATGCCATTTATTTGCTTCCACAGATTGGGGGTTAAGTCGTGTTGCCGCACAAATGATACATCGGGAAATGTCCTGCTCCAGTCTGCAGTTTCAGCGGCAGAAAGGTCTTGGGACACGTAAATACAGTCTCCAGAACTGGCCCAAAGTGCAGGCAGCATAGCCCATTCACTTTCCAATCGACGTGCAATAGAGGAGGGATAATAATAGGGATAATTCGCCGCAAGCGCCTCATCATGTGAGGGATTGAATATATGTAACAGCATGGGCTGGCTTATATGGGATAATGGCTGTACAAACCGAACACAAGAGAACTTCTAAGGTCCAGCCTGTTTTATGCAAAGGTAGCTATTTAAGAAGACAGGGCATGCACTTTGATTGTTGCGAAAAGGCTGGGACAATGGAAAGAGAGGCTGATACCGAAAACCTATATTCGCCAGTCATCAGGAAGGTGAAATCTGTCATTTCATGGCGATACGGCTTGAAATGCTCCGTCCCGATTAAACAAATAATAATAAGCATCATTATCCTGTAGTGGAATGTTCTACAGTAACTTCCCCTATTTTAATTTTGCATCATCAATGCTCGGTGCTGTGTATAAATAGCTGAAAACAAGAAGTTTGTGTCTTGCAGGCGTTTTGTTCCAGTACAACCCTCTCCCACAGAGGAGGTTCATATGACAATGACATGTTTTCTCTAAAATAAACTATTATGATTTTTACTTCTACCAAGTCAATGATGGCCGCAATGGCCATGAGTGTGGTGGCTCTTACGGTTTCTGCCGCAGCGCCTTGCCACGCAGAGTCTTCCGTGTCCCCGATTGATGTGGCAGGACAGTCTGCCGATGAGGCGACGGAGGTCATCTACAATGCCACGTTTACTGCCAGCGATGGAGGTTTTACAACCGACAACGACATGGTTTGGAAAAGTATGGACAGTAAATATGGATGGAAAGCTTTTGGAAATTTTGGAGGCACGAACGTGGCACTTGACGCTTACCTCACCAGCCCGGAAGTTGACCTGACGAATTATAAGAATGCGACCCTGTCGTTTGACCACATCGTAAGCAGGGCCGCGTCACCTTCAGATGTCTTATATGTAGAGGTGATCGCAGACGGCAAGACAACGGCAATCGACAAGAATAAGATCACATGGCCTGAGGGTACAAACTGGACTTCCATCAACTCAGGAAAAATCAGTCTGGATGAGTATGTTGGAAAGAAAATACAGATTCAGTTCCACTACACGAGTACGAGTGTAGAAGCCTGCATTTGGGCTATTCAGGCCATGAGCATCGTTGGCACTAATACCACCAGCGGTATTCACGATGTGACTGTCGGAAACAAACTTGACCTAAGCAAACCTTATGAGGTATATACGGTCGGTGGTCTCAGAATCAATGACGATGCCCAATATCGTGGGGTAAGAATTATCAAGCAGGGCGGAAAGACCTGGAAAGTGGTGAAATGAAACGTCCGCTTGTAACACCTGTGTGGAAGATTCCATAATCTTCTCCCATAGGTCATAAAAATACGGCACTTTACCAATAAGTTGGATAAAGTGCCGTTTATCTTATGAGCTGACATGAGAAAATGCCTGACATCTTTCCTTTTAAAATCCCGTAACAATGGAAAACGAAAATACTGCATTCGATAACAAAAGGTGGAGAGTCTTAGGAAGTGAATATCTCTTCCGCCGCCCATGGCTCACCGTCCGGCGAGATCATGTGAAATTGCCGACAGGAGCGGAGATTCCCGATTACTATGTGCTTGAATATCCCGATTGGGTCAACGTGATAGCTATTACGCAGGACGGACGTTTCGTGTTGGTGCGCCAGTACCGTCATGGTCTCGGGCGAACCTGCTATGAACTTTGTGCGGGGGTCATGGAAAAAGGTGAGACTCCCCTGCAGGCAATGCAGCGAGAGCTTTATGAAGAGACAGGCTATGGCCGTGGGGATTGGAGTCTGCTGATGAATATTTCAGGCAACGCCAGCACGATGAACAACCTGACCCACTGTTTCCTTGCCCGAAATGTAGAGAAGGTCTCAACGCAGCACCTGGAAGAGACAGAGGATTTGAGCGTACACTTGCTCAGTGAGAAGGAGGTGAAAAAGCTCTTGTCAAGCGATCAAATAAAACAATCGCTCATGGCTGCACCGTTGTGGAAATATTTTGCGGAGAAAGCAGATATGCAGGAGAATGAGCGAAGGGAAGTGTATGATGGATAACTGTAAAGAGGGATATTCTGTTTTACCAGGATGGGAATCTCTGTTCCAAGAGGAGGATTCAGTCCCACTTGGAAGCGACCGTGATTTCAGTGACTTGTTTGCGCGTTTGGCCCAATCGGACTTTCGCCGCCGTTTTCACTTGAAGCCGCAGGACAAAGAATATGTCCGACAAAAGGGCTTGGACTTGATCAGACACCACGCCCAAGATTTTGTGCGCAAACGGATCGCACCCAGCCGTATACCCAATGACGGGAAGCAAACCCCTATGCACGGACATCCTGTTTTCATTGCGCAGCATGCCACCGCCTGTTGTTGCCGGGGCTGTCTGAATAAATGGCATCATATCCCGGCAGGCCGTGAACTGTCTCCTGAAGAACAGGCGTATGTCGTAGATGTGCTGATGGCTTGGATCAGAAAGGAGATGGGAAAAAACTGATCCCCCTATCTATACTTCTTGGTCGCCTCAATTCACACATACAAACGAGCCGCCCAATCGGAATGTCCAAGCGGCTCTTGCGTCTTGCAGGGTGGTGTCACCAGAAGTCGGATCGGGAAAACGAAGCTCCTTCTGCACTGGCAGCCCCTTGCCTTATTGGTTGAAAATAAAAAGAGCCGCCTGAACGGAGTGTCCAAGCGGCCTTTGTGCCTTGCAGGGTGGTGCCACCAGGAATCGAACCGGGGACACAAGGATTTTCAGTCCTTTGCTCTACCAACTGAGCTATGGCACCTTGCTTTTTGCGAGTGCAAAAGTACGATAATGTTTCAAACTGCGCAAATAACCCGTGTTCTTTTTAAGAGTATGCGTATTTTTCATGGGAAGGGCGATCCCTTTTTCCTTGAAAATGTTCATCTTTGCGAAAAGTGCAACTGCGTGCCCAATGGATTGGCAGCGGAAAGTATGATTACGGTATACTATGAAAACGATAAACTTAGAGGAAGTCATGCTGGAGAGCGGGGAGAACTCACTGGCTATCGGCAACGACTTGGTGTTGCTGGATTCTATTGATTTCGATTTGCTTAAGGGTACGCCCATGCAGCTGGCATTCATGCTTCTCGGTTTTTGTCGCAGTGGTGAGGCCACGTGCAGGATGGGCAACTTGGACTTGCACGTACGTCAGGGAGACTTGCTTATATCCTTGGGAGAGCAGGTGTTTGACGAGCCGGTTGTCTCTCCTGATTTTCAATTTTCAGCAGTTCTCATGTCGCAGCGTTTTGCGGAGGATTGTGTGGTGGGACTTAACTACATGTGGCCTTATCTGCTCCATGTGTTGAAAGATCCCATTCTGCATCTCAACAATGAGGAGCAGCGTTGGCTGCTTGACTGCTATGGTTTGCTGCGCCGTCGGGGCACGCCCAGCAATCAGCGCTACCTGCGTGAGACGCTCATAGCGCTGACACGCGCTTTTTATTTTGAGGTGTGCAGCCTGCTTGACAGCCGCGTCAATCCTGTCAGCACGCAGGCCAACAGCCGGTCGTACGCCATTTTCGACAAGTTCATACGTTTGGTGTCACAACACTATAAGCGGGAGCGTAGTGTAGAGTGGTACAGCAGTCAGATATGCCTGACCCCCAAGCATCTGTCAGAGGTCGTAAAGGCAGTTAGCGGCCGTACTGCAGGGCAATGGATCACCAGTATGGTCATTATAGAAATCAAGACCCTGTTGCAAGACTCTTCCTTGGCGATTAAGGAAGTCGCTCAGGAAATGAATTTTCCGAACCAAAGCTTCTTGGGTAAATATTTTAAGAATGTTGAGGGAGTTTCTCCTTCAGACTTCCGCAGAAGCCGCTGAGGATCAAAGAACGGCCTCATGCCGTACACGCCCCCCACTTCCACGATGGAGTGGGGGGCGTGTACGGTATATATAGGGCACTGGGCTGTCTATATGGAAGGCTCGTGTGCTGTGTCTTGTCGGGAAAAATGCAGAATGTGTTCCTTGCAGCTCTCCATCAGCCATTTGGGGGTGGATGTCGCCCCGCAGATGCCTACGCTTTCCGCTCCTTCCAGCCATTCGGGGCGTATGGCTTCGGGCGTGTCTACCAGATGTGCCCGGGGGTTGACCTTCCGGCAAGCTTCGTAGAGCACCCTCCCGTTACTGCTTTTGAGGCCGCAAACGAAAATGACAACATCGTGCCGCGAGGCGAAATGTTGGATGTTGGGCAGTCGGTTGGCCACTTGCCGACAAATGGTGTCGAAATAGCGGAACTGACTGGCATCATGCATGTGTGCCGTGATGTAGGCCACTATTTGCTGAAATCCCTCCAAGGGTTTGGTCGTTTGAGAAAAGAGTGCTACCGGGCGGCTGAAATCGATACCTGACGCTTCGTCTACGCTTTCGATGACCAGCGCTTCCCCCTGGGTCTGGCCGACGAGACCCAATACTTCCGCATGCCCCCGCTTGCCGTAAATGACAATTTGTGGATGGGGGTTTTCTGAAAATACACGCTTGATGCGGCGTTGCAGCTGCAATACAACGGGACAGGTGGCATCGATCAGACGGACGCCCTGCTTGTGTGCCTGCTCGTAGGTGGCAGGGGGCTCGCCATGTGCCCGCAACAACACTTTTGTTCCAGCCGGGAGGCTGTTGATGTCCTTGTGGCTGATCGTGTGCAGGCCCAAGCCGTGCAGCCTTTCACATTCGCTGCCGTTGTGTACGATGTCACCCAGACAGCAGAGAGACGAGGAATGGTTCAGTTCCTCCTCCGCCTTGCTAATGGCAGTCGTGACTCCGAAGCAAAAGCCTGATGCGGCATCTATTTCGATATTAAGCATATATATGTTTGCAAAAGGATAAGATGGAGGAAGTGAGGGATTCCCCATGCCTGCCATAATAGTGGGAGCGAGCCGCCCTGCCGTCAGATCTTGAACTCCACGGGAACTGTGATGCGGACAGGAGTAACCTTGCCGTCTTCGTCTGTTCCCGGACGCCAACGTGGCATGCGCTTCAAGGCATTCATGGCTGTCCTGAAGATCAGCGGATCAAAGGCGTTCTTCACTTCAAAGTCAATGGGGTAGCCGTCTGTTCCCACAATAAATGTAATAGTGACCAAACCCTGTCGTTTGTGGCTGACGCATTGTTGCGGATACACAATATTGTCATTGAGCCACTGCATGAACGCGCGTGGCCCTCCTGGGAAATTCGGCATTTGTGAAACCACCTCGGTGGGTACGATCTTCTGTCTGGCAATGGGAAGGGTCGGGTCACTGAGGCCCGTCGTGTCAACGATCGGGGTTGTGATGGCATCTTGGTCGGGGTCAAACACGATGGGGCCGTCAAAGCCTATGCGCTTGATGGCTGGTACGCCATCTACGATGACGGGCGGCCCTTGTACAGCTCCGGGAGCCATCCTCACGGGAGGAGCCATGCGTGCGGTAGCCACGAACTTTACTTTGTAGCCTTCTTTCAGGTCAGAGGCGCGCATTTGTGCGAAAGCGTCCTCTGCTTCCTTCATGTCGCGGGCGGTCATATAGTGTGAGTAAATGGACATCGCCACATGGAAGAGCATCAGTGCCAGAAAGCTTCCCAGCACCACCTCCATGGCACGCCGGTAGCGGAGACCGGCCTGTGCGCGCAGGCGGTATGCGCCATAAGCTTTGTTGCGCCCATCGAATACGAGGTCACACCATTCTTTGGATAATAAATCTGATGAACGCACGTTTGTCTAATGAATAGGGTAAACAAGAGGAGCGCCGACCTCCTTGCAAAAAGCCCTTTTGAAGTATTGAAACTCCTTGTTTATGAGCCATTCTGAGAGGTTGGCATGCTGCTTAACTTGACGAAGCAAAGTTACGGCATTTCTATTTTTTATAGTACCTTTGACCGCAAAATCATTTCACCGAATGAGAATAAAGCTTTACGTAAGCGCCTTTCTGCTATGCCCTTTGGCGGTTCACGCACAGGAATATTCCTCTTCGTTCAATACGTTGCGCCTGCCTGCTTCATCGCATGTCGCGGCACTGGGTGGGCAGAATATTTCGCTGATAGCCGATGACCCTGCTGCAGGGTGGTCTAATCCGGCTCTCTATACCAATGCCACAGATCTTACGCTAAGCTTTGATTTCATGAGCTATTTGGCGGGCAGTTCATGGATGGGGGCGAACTTCATCAAGGCGTTTGGAGAACGGCATACGATGGCTGTCGGTGCGCAGTATATGAACTATGGAAGCATGGACGAGACCGATGAGACGGGCCAGACGATTGGTTCGTTTCGTGCTAAGGATATAGTCATGGGAGTGGGCTATAGTTACTTGCTTTCTGACCGATGGTCTGGGGGAGCCAATGCCAAGTTTCTCTTTTCCAATTTGGCTGACTATTCTTCCGTAGCTTTGGCCGTAGACGTTGGCCTCAACTATTATGATGAGGAAACGGCCTTGTCTGTATCTGCCGCCCTTCAGAATATAGGCACTCAGGTCAAGGCTTACGATGACGGTTTGCGCACCCACCTGCCTTTTGCCCTCACGCTGGGGTTCAGCAAGGGTATGGCTCACTTGCCCGTTACGTTTAGTGTGACCATGGTAGATGTTACCCGCTGGAAATCAAGCTACTATGCGTTGACCGATGATGAGGCTAAGGGGATTTCTTTTGGGAAGAAACTGCTCAATCATTTCGTTTTGGGCGTGGATGTGCAGCCCACCGATTACTTGTACTTGGCGTTGGGCTACAATTTCCGTCGGGCCAATGAGTTGAAGGCTTCCGGATCTTCTCATTGGGCCGGCCTCTCAGCGGGTGGCGGCATTATGCTGAAGCGCTTCAAACTGGGACTTGCTTATGCCAAGTACCATCAAGGGGGCAGCTCCCTGATGGCCACTGCGGCTTACTCGTTCAAGTAGTGCGTTAACTTTGTTAGTTTCCATGGTGGAAGAGAGTTGCGTCGAACATTTTTCCTTTTTATTCTGATGAAGAAAATTATAGTTGCGATCGATGGGCATTCCTCGTGCGGGAAAAGCACGATGGCAAAAGATTTGGCCCGCGAGGTGGGGTATATTTATGTGGATACCGGTGCGATGTACCGTACTGTGACACTCTTTGCCATGCGCCACGGGCTTTTAAGGACGGACGGAAGTGTGGATGGAGCGCGTTTGGAATCCCTTATGCCTCAGCTTGAGGTCAGCTTCAAGCTCGATCCCGGAACTCGTCTGCCTCTGGCTTGCCTGAATGGTGAGTGTGTGGAGGGTGAGATTCGTGGGATAGAGGTCAGCTCGCATGTCAGTCCGGTGGCTGCGCTTCCTTTTGTGCGTACGGCTATGACGGCCCAGCAGCAGCGTATGGGGCGGGACAAGGGTATCGTGATGGACGGGCGTGATATTGGCACAGTCGTTTTTCCGCAGGCGGAGCTTAAGGTCTTTGTCACGGCCTCACCTGAAGTGCGTGCGCAGCGCCGTTACAAAGAGCTGGCGGGCAAGGGGATTCCGGCAAGCTATGAAGAGGTGTTGAAGAATGTGCAGGAGCGCGATTACATCGATTCCCATCGTGCGACAGCTCCCTTGCGCATGGCTTCCGATGCCTTGTTGCTCGACAACTCCCACCTTACGGTCGATGAGCAGCGCCGGTGGTTGCTTGAACGTTTTGAGGAGCGTGTGCGTTAGTGCTTTTTCGGCGCATGGCCGCAATCCGTTGCCCAACGGCTTATGATGCCGGATTCTGTCCTAAAATTCTTATTATAGTTATGCTTGACCTTATCCAGTCCGCCATTGACGGAATCAGCTATCCCGCACGTCCGGAAGGACTGTACGAGCCTGTCAAATATGTGTTGAATATGGGGGGCAAACGTTTGCGCCCCACCTTGCTGCTGATGGCCTATAGTCTGTATCGTGACGACATAGAACAGGCTATGCCTGCCGCCATCGGCATTGAAACTTACCATAACCATACGCTTCTGCATGATGACTTGATGGACCATGCGGACATGCGCCGCGGCCATCTGACCGTACACAAAAAGTGGAACGCCAATACGGCTGTCCTGTCAGGCGACACCATGCTCATCATGGCGTTCAGGCAGATCATGCAGTGCCGGTGCGGGCGCAGCCCTGAGGCGCTGGAGTTGTTTGCGCGTACGGCTCAAGAGATTTGTGAGGGACAGCAATATGATGTCAATTTCGAGACGCGCACAGACGTGAGTGTGGAGGAATACATGGAGATGATACGTCTGAAGACATCCGTGCTTTTGGCTTGTGCCCTGCAAATGGGAGCGCTTCTTGCTGATGCTCCGCAGGCGGATGCGGATGTGCTGTATGCTTTTGGCGAGAAGATAGGTCTGGCCTTCCAGCTACAGGACGATTGGCTTGATGTTTACGGTGATCCTGCCGTTTTCGGCAAGAAGACCGGTGGAGACATCCTCTGTGGCAAGAAGACCTTCTTGCTTATCAATGCCTGCAACATAGCCGGTGCCGCCACGAGGGCAGACCTGTTGGCGCTGATTGCAGATGAAATGCTCCCTCCTGCCGAGAAAGTGCAAGCTGTCACGGATATTTACAATCGTTTGGGCATATCCCCCCTTACACAGCAAGTCATAGATCGTTTGTTCGATGAGGCCCATGCCTTGCTTTCGGGTCTGAAGCTCCCGGAGGAGCGCTGGAGGGCTTTGTGGCAATATGCCGATTCCTTGCTTGGGCGCGACAGATAGGAGAAGGTTACATGATGTACATAGATACGCATACCCACATATACACGGAGGACTTCGATGCTGATCGCCGGGAAGTGGTAGATAGGGCACGACATTCCGGCGCACGGGCCTTGCTCTTGCCCAATATTGACGAGGCGTCCATCAGCCCTATGCTGGAACTCTGCCGTTCCTATCCCGACTTCTGCTATCCTATGATCGGACTGCACCCTACGGAACTGCCCGCTCATCCCGAGGAGACACTGGACCGAATGGAAAAGCTGCTGGCTGACCCGGCCCATCCTTATGTGGCGGTGGGGGAGGTCGGCATTGATTTGTACTGGGATGCCTCAAGGCGTGAGGAACAGATAGAAGTCTTGCGCTGTCAGGCGGCTTGGGCATTGCGTTATGGTCTCCCATTGGCTATCCATTGTCGGGCGGGTCATACCGATTTGGTCGAGACGCTCCGCCCTTGGGCGGGAGAGCTGACTGGAGTTTTTCACTGTTTTGGTGGCACATCGGAGGAGGCGCGGCAGTTGCTCAGTATGTTTCCCGGTTTTGTGCTGGGCATAGGCGGGGTGCTTACGTTCAAAAAATCAAAATTGCCGGCCGTGTTACATGCTGAAGTGCCGCTCGAACGTATAGTGGTGGAGACCGATGCGCCCTATTTGAGTCCCGTGCCACACCGTGGCGAGCGCAACGAGCCGGCCTATGTGCCGCTGGTCATCAGCAAGCTGGCAGAAGTGTACGGCCTCCCCATGCCAGAATTAGAGCGGCTTCTGCTGTCCAATACTTACCGTACTTTTCCACGCTTACATCATTTGGCTTGCTTTTGAGCGGGCGTATCAGAGGAAGAAAGTGCCGTTCTTCTTCTTATTGAGGGAGATGTACCGTAGAGGCGCACAATCGCATATCCGCGATTGTGCGCCTCTACGGTTTGGGACGAAGAGACTCTTCGTTCAGATTGTCAAGTCGAGGAGTTTGTCACCTTGGGTGTTGATTACATAGACACGCAGTTTCTTGCCCGTTTTCTGTAGTACAGTGACAGTGGCACTGTCCATGGTGTAGCCCCCTCCAATAATTACGGGATAGGCATTTCCTTTCGTGCCTATGGCGTGGTAGGCAAAATGATGTGTATGCGCGTTGAGGCTTACATCGAAAGGAGCTTTCTTCAGAATAGGAGTCCAAAAGTCGGCACAGAGATTCTTCCCTTCGCTTTCATTGCCGTAGAGCGGTATGTGGTGGATTAGTATACGTTTTGCAGCCTTCTTGAAGGCGCGTGAGGAGAATTCCTGCTTCATGAATTTCGCTTGATCGTGGCGCAGTTGGGTGAAATCATTTAGGCCATAGTACACCCAGTGCGTGTCGGGTTTGTCCTCTCCGCAGTCGAGCATGACGATGCGCGTGTCGCCCCAGTTGAAGGCTCCGTAGGTCTTGCCGTTCACATAGTCATAATGGTTGCGCAGACCTATAGAGTAGACATTGCGAATCTCGTGGTTTCCTCTGAGGAAGAAGGTCGGGATGGTGTCTCCTCCCACTCCTTCGGTAAGTATGCCAATGATGTCTGAAGCTTGGTCATAGCTTGCAGGGTCGTCCACGCAGTCGCCGTTGAATACAACGAAGTTGGGGTGCAGTCCCTTCAGTTGTCGGCAAAGGCTATGGTAGGTGTCAGCATATTGGTGGATGTCATTGAACACGAAGGCGGTGAACGCATCTGTATCTGCAGTAGGCAGAACAAAACTGCTGAAGGTGCTCCGTGCCGTGTCTGCCAGCACTTTGTGGTAGGCTTGATATTCCAGAATTTCTTGTGAGCATACGCGATAGTAATACCTCTGTCCAGGGCGGAGGCCGTTGAGGCGGATCTTGTGCAAGGTGTTGTCGAAGGTCTCCTGCCCGTCTATGAGTAGGCGGGCGCGTGTCAGGCGGGTGCTGTCCGTACCATATTCTACCCATCCCCGTGTGGGTGCTGTCGTCTCCCACATAATGGTGATGCCATTTCCGGTGGGGTTTTGCAGATAGGGACGGTTTCGGAACATCCGTTCTGTTTTTTGTGCCATCCTCAGTTGTACCGATATGGGACGGTGGTCAGAGGCTACAGGCTCATCAAGTACATGAGAGGAGATGAGGGTCAACCCCTTGCAGGTCGGCTTGTAAACTGCAACATAGTCGATCGTTTCTTCTGGTAGGGGGGCAGGGTATGTTGGCTCTGAAGGGAGGGTCAGGAGTTCAAAATCCTTTTGAAGCTCTTGGATAAAATCAGATTGTGGCAGTGCGTTCATATCGCCTGCGAGAAAAAGGGGTTTGTGCGCTTGCAAGGCCATTTCTCTGATGAGCTTGAGCGAAGCCATGCGGTCTTCTTCTGTCAGCGACAGATGAGTTCCGCAGAAGATGTAGTCGGCGAATTCCGCCACGAGCAGCACGCGTGCTTCCTCACGGCCGGGCAGTGGCAGATGACGGACGCTCAAGGGCTGTCTTCGGCTGAGCAGTCCTATGCCGTATTTGCCACCGTCGTAGCGGATGGCTGGGGCGAAGTAGGCATGCATTTGTGTGCGGTCGGCTATTTCGCCCAGCACATATTTGTGTCCGCTGCGTGCCGTCATACTGTCCACTTCTTCCAGTATTGCCACATCCGGGGCTTGGTTAGTGATAATGTTGGCGATGCGTTGGTAGCTGCACACATTATCCATACCAACGGCATTCTTGATGTTGTACGACATGATTTTCAGCGTGTTCTGTGCTTGTACATTCAGAGTCAGCAGACAGGTGACGAGAAGGATGAGTGTATTCTTCATGATTGCTTAGTGGAGGCAGGACGGCCTTCCCCTTATGGGGGTATCCTTTCCTGCCGGGTGGGTGGTTTGTATATAAGTGGGGGTATGAAAGCGTTCCGCACCGAAGGCAGGTTTCCATGCCTTCGGGCGGAACGTCTGTCAATGCAAAATTACGGGTTCAGGCGCAATTTCTCCGTTCTTTATTGTATTTGTACAAGTGTGCAAGTCCAGATCTTTTTGCTTCCGTCTGCGGCAGTCACTTCATATTTGTTGGATTTGCTCCAATCCCCCGGAACACCTAGCTTCGGGGCGCCTTCAATGGGCTTGATGACGGCGGCGGTAGAAATATTAAGCACGACCACAACGTTCGACAAGCTGAAGTGGCTCAGTTGTGGCTCTGGAAAATTGGAGGGAATTTGACAGGTGAATTTACATGTGCCTGTCTCGGAGTTTGCCTCGAAATTCCCGTAGTTGAGCGCGACCTGCAATACCTGCACCTCGCCGCTTCCCGGAATCTGGTCCGTTCCGTAGTAGCGGTGGTATACGCCAGCTACTCCTGTAATGTCTTTGCCGGTGTATGTGTCAAGTTCTTCCAGGTCGCTCTCGAGACAAGAGTTCAAAGCCATGGAGGTCAGGGCAAGTATGATAAAGTTCAGTATGGTTTTCATAGAGATGTTTTTTTGAGAGATGAATTACCAGCCGGGGTTTTGCTCGTGGTCAAGTCCGTAGGCTTCACGGACATCGAGGAAACTTTGGCTGATAGGCAGTAAGTAACGCTTTTGGGTAAATATGCGGTTGGCACTGTTCTGCACCGTTATTTGTCCGATGAGCAGAGTGGAGCGGTCGCGGCTGATCTCTATTTTATATACAGGGCGGTCCAAGTCTTTGATGATTCCACCTGCCAGTTCTCCGTGATTGGCATAGCCACCGTACTTGCCCCAACGCAGATAGCTCCAGTAGAGGTCGCCTCCCTCATTGGCCATTTCGCAGTTGCGTTCGCGTATGTAGTCTGCCCATGCCTGCTCTTCCGTTGTGGCGGTGGAGGGAGCCAGCCCCCCGTGGACGGTACGCGTTTGGTTGAAGGCCTTGACAGCCCCAGAAATATCCCCTTTCAACAGCAATGCCTCTGCAAGGTTCAGGTAGGCTTCGGCCAGACGTGCCAAGTTGAAGTGAAGGTCGACTTTTGTGCTGGAATTGGCTCGTGGATTCGGGTTTTCTATGTTGTTCTTGCGCCAGTAGTAGCCCGATACCGTTGTGTACCATCCTCCGTCTTCCATATCGCGAACTCCCTGCGAGAGGTTGCCTCCCAAATTGGTCTCTATGTTTTCGCCGAGCCAGCTGCATCCGTCATACACGACGGTCGTATAGAAACGCTTGTCTCGATTGGCGTACATGATGTCACTGATGTTAGTGCGGGCTGCACCATCCTTGATCTTGGCATAGCGGGTGAAAGTCGGGAAATTTTTGTGCGTCTGCAGAAAATCCTGTGGAGTGGGGATTCTGCGCTCTTGTCCGCTCACCTGTTCGTAGGAGTCTATCTGTCCGGCTTTTGTGATTGTGGCCGGATTTTCCTCGCTCACATTCTCTTTATATTGCGAGGTTTCATACCAAGGCAGGGCCTCGCCGGTCTTGTCATCGGTGACGAGAAACTGATCTACCATATCTTGGGTGGGGAAGTAGATGGCCCAGCATTCAAAGGTGGGAGAGCCGCTGGGATTCTTCAGGGGAACGGGGCATTTGGAATTGATGACATCGTCATTCTTGATATTGGGGTAGGTGCGTTGCAGTTCCTCAAAATCGAGGATGCTTGTGTTCTTCTTGTTCCTGTAGTAGGCCCACAGAATTTCTGGGTTGTACTGGTCTGTTTCGCTGAACATACCCGAGGAAGTGGTAAGCGACACACCGCTGTTGTCTATTGCGTCGTTGGCAGCGTTGACGGCTATGTCCAGATATCTGACGTCCTTGGTATAGGCATAAGCTTGTAGTGCCGCACGGCTTAGAAACACATCGGCAGCCCATTTTGTGGGCAAGCCGTATCCGTTGGTGGCAGGCAAGCCATTGGCTGCGATATTCAGATCCTCCATGACGTACTTGTAGCTTTCCGCCACGTCTGCGGTCATGGGGAAGTTAGCCTCTTCGGGATGCTGAGTATTTAATACCCGGGTGATGGGCAGGAAGCGCCCCATCTTGCGGGCCTGGTCGAAGAATATCATGCCCCGCAGGAAATGGGCCTGTGCCAGCAGGCTGGCTTTGTCTGCCTCGGCCAGACTGGTGCTGGCTGTGACCTTCTCAATGGCGAGGTTGCATTTCCGGAGCAGGCTGGACCGGTTGGCTCCGTAGTCGCTTGAGTTGGATATGCCAAGTTCTGTGGCCAGTCCGTCAATGCCTTCACCAGTCTGGGTACACCGGATGCCGTTGGGGGTTCTGGATTCCCAGACGATGCTGCTGCCGGAACCGGCGTAGCCGGAGTAAAGTATGACATCGTCATATATACCGTTGATAAAGGCTTCGGCTGTAGCTTTGCTCCCCCAGACGGTCGCGTCATCAAAGCTGGTGCTGGGATGGGTGTCCAGGGTGTCCTTGCAGGAGGATGCTGATAGAATGAGCAGACTTGCCAAGCTGTATTTGAGTAAAACTTTCATGTTTGTGTCAGAGTTTAAAATCCTAAGTTGAGGGTAAGGGCTATAGTGCGTTCTACAGGATATCCGTAATTGTTCGTTGAGGAGTTCTCGGGGTCAAGACCGTACTTGGTAGACTTTGACAGAGTGAAGATGTTCTGTCCTGATATGCCGATTTTGGCTTTGGACATCCAGCTGACGTTTCTCAGCAGACTGTATTTCAGGTCATAGCCAAATTGGAAATCTTTCATTCGCAGGTAAGCACCGTTGATCAGCCAGAAGTCACTGCCTGCATAGTTGTTGTTGTCGTTCAGCCCCGTGTTGCTCATCAGGCGGGGGTACTGGGCATCACGGTTAGAGGGAGACCAGAAGTTTTTTTGGTGGTCGTATGCCAAGGGCATATCTCCTGTCTGTCCGGTCTGCATGCCCATCTCTCCGCTCAGGTACATGTCGAAGGCGGTGGATCCCTGAAACAAGGCGCTCAGGTAGAAACCCTTGTAGCTGAGGTTTATGTTGAGACCGAACTGACCGCGTGGCGTACCCGATTTACCGAGCCGTCTCTGGTCGGCACTGGTGATTTGTCCGTCCCCGTTGGTATCTTCGTAGCGGATGTCGCCCGCTGTCAGGTATCCGGAGTTGAAAGCGCTGATATAACCGGCTGAGTTGTACACCTCTTGGGCGCTTTGATAGAATCCCATGTTGTGCAGCAGCAGTCCATAATAGCCCTTCTGCTGCTGATAGCGCTGGTAGGGGTTCATACGGGAACTTTCGCCCTCGCTTTCATCGAGCGCCCACAGGGAGTCGAAGTAAGTGAAGTTGAACGAGATGTCATACTTGAAGTTTCCGATGTGGTCGCGCCAGCCTAACTGTAGTTCGATGCCGGCCCGGCGGCTCTCGCTGTTTGACTTGACCTTGGGCATGCTCACACCGATGATGGTGTTCAGGTAGCTCTCGCCAGTAGGTGCTACGAGGTAGCCTTTGGTGGAATAATAGAAATAGTCGAAAGAGCCGTAGAGCCGGCTGTTGAGTGATGAGAAGTCAAAGCCGAGGTCAAACTGTCGCGTAGTGTACCACGTAAGGTCGGGGGAGGCCAGCGCCCCCTCATAGAAGCCCGGCTGGTACTCGCCGTTGAGCACGAATGCCTGCGAGCTGTAGGTATAGGTGGTCATGTAGGCGAAGCGCCCCGCACTGCTGTCAAGGCCCGTCTCGCCGTAGGAGGCCCGTATCTTCAGTGTGTTCAGGATGTTCTTTTCTACAAGGGGCATCATGAAGTTCTCCTCTGAGACATACCAGCCCAGCGATCCGCCGAAGAAGGCTCCCCAGCGTTTGCCCGGGGCGAAACGGTCGGAACCGTCGTAGCGCATGCTGGCCTCAGCGTAGTATTTGTGGTCATAGCTGTACTTGGCCTGCCCGATCCAGGCGGCGCGTCCCAGTTCTTCCTCAGAGCCGCCATTGGTCTGGCTGTTGGCGTCGCCCACACCTATCTGGTCTATGTCGAATGAGTAGTTTTCCCGCTGTAGCCAATAACTTTCGCTGCGTTCATAGTACTGCTCAAAACCTCCCAAGGCAGAGATGCTGTGCTTGCCGAACTCATTGGCGTATTCGACAAAGGCTTGGTTGGTGAATGCGTAGCCGTTGTAGTGGTTATAGTATAACAGGGGCTTGCTGCCATAGACGGGAGTTTGGGAGTCCCAGTCGTAGCGGGCGGAATTCTTGCGCCATTGCTTGTTGGAGACGGAATGGAAACGGTAGTCGCTGGCCGCACGCACTTTCAAGCCCTTGACCCAAGGCACATCCCAGATCACTTCGCCGCGACCGTTTATCACGTTGAATATGGTACGCTTGTAACCGGCATCCTTGGCCGTTTCGGCTACGGGATTGTCTGCCGTGTTGTACGGCAGGCCGTATTTGTTTACGCCAGGGTTCTTGGGAGACTTGTCATTGATGTGCGAGAACACCTCCCGGTAATTGCTGGCAGTCTGGGTGTAGGGGTGTGTCTCATGCTGGCGGTATCCGTCGATGCTGGTGTTGATACGCAGACCAATGGACTCGATGTACGAACTTTGGGAAAGGCGGAAGTTGGTGCGTTTCATCCAATGGGTGTCACTCTTGTAAAGGGAGTTTTGGTCTATGTGCCCTAACGAGGCATAGTAGGTGGTCTTGCCTGTTCCGCCGAAGACCCGAACTGTGTGCTTGGACTGGGGCGCCCAGTTGTTCAGAACCAGTTTGCGCCAGTTCGTGTTGTTGAAATTCAAGGGGTCTGATCCCGTTTGGAAGGCGGTGAGCGCCTCTTCGTTGTAGATGGGAGTCAACCCATCGTTTTCTCTTGCGGTGTTGGCGTATATGGCCCGTTCGTAAGAGCAGAGCTTCTGTGGCCAGATGCTGGGCTGGGCGATGCTGTAATTGAAGTCGTATTCGATGCTGGGCTTCCCCTCCTTTCCTTTCTTGGTGGTCACCTGAATGATGCCGTTCGTGGCACGCGAACCGTATTGTGCGGTGGCGGAGGCATCCTTGAGGATCGACATGGACTCGATGTCATCGCTTGAAAGGTTGGCGAAGTCGTCTTCCGTACGGACGATGCCGTCTATCACATAAATGGGTGTGCCGCCGCCTCGGATGCTGACTGACGGACGCGAATTGATGCCGCCGCCGCTGGCTTGTACGATAAGTCCGGGTGAGCGGCCGGCAAGTCCCTGAATGACATTGGTCGTTGGTATGTTGGCCAGTTGTTCAGTCTTAACGGTGGATACGGAGGCAATCAGGTCACGCTTGGTCGTTCGCCCGTAGCCAACGACTACGGCTTCATTGAGCGATTGTGCGTCCTCCTTCAGAAGGATGCGGAGCGGTGCGACTCCCTGTACCTTGGCGCTTTGCGTTGAGTAGCCGATATAGGCGAATTCGAGAATGTCACCGTCTTTGGCATGGATGGTAAAATTTCCTTTGACATCAGTGACGACCACTCTTTTTACTCCCTTGACAGCCACGCGTACGCCGAATAGCGGTTCTCCTTGGGTGCCTGTGACCGTTCCTTGTATGGGACGCACCTGTTGTTGGGTGATATGGATTGAGATGGGCAGAGTGCCTGCATCAGCCGGATCTGGTGAAAGACAGAGCAGGGTGCAGCAGAGGCCAACGGTTTTGATAGGAAAGGAGGGGTGAGACCTGCCGTGTTGGAGGCTGGGATTGTTTGTCATGAATGGATTGGTATGGTTAGTGACAGGATTCTTAAGACAGTGGAGATGACGAGCTTTCCTGTAATAGCGTGTTTTGCCATCTGTGCATTTGTTTTCAGGGAGGGCTATATTAGAATGTATTCTATTTTCTTTGCGCTTTGGTGTTTATATGGCCGCAAAGGTATGGAGATGTGAAAAGAAAAAAAGAGCACATTTTTATGATTGTCCTGTATAATCTTACGAATCATTCAGACGGAGAGAAGTATTCTCCTATGTACGCCATAGCCAGATTCGTAGATTGAATGGGGTCTTCCGTGCAGGTTCATGGTCTCTTGACAGGAGTATTCGGTCATGGGAAACCTGTAAGGTCTGTAGGCTTGGGTGGGAATTTTAGGGCGCAGGGTCGCCTTTACCCTATCTCGGCTCGCCCCAGCCCGTTGTTGGTTTAGTTTCAAGTCTTGAATTATATATTTCAAGACTGTATTTATATATTTCAAGTCTCTATTTATATAATTCAAGACTTGAAATTGAGTCTGGGACGGGGGATGGGGAATGGAGACGGTGGAGTCACCTGTCGAAGGTATCTGATTTTTTCCTTGACGGCCTCCCTGTTCTACGGAGTGACGGGGAGGCCGGGCAGTTGGAGGCTTGTCGTTCGCGGAGGTGACTGTCGTTTGGATGAGGCACGCCCGCCGGGTTGGTGGGAGAGAATGCGGAGCATACGGGCAAGGGCGGCGTGCAGCCTTGGCTGATGGGCTGAAGCGTCCGCAGTGTCTCTGTCAGGTGCGGGCTGTATCTTGCAGAAGCCGGGCGCGGAGGGCATGAAAAAAGAGCGGGCCTTCTTCCTTAGCGGAAGAGGGTTCGCTCTTTGGGGGTATGGGGAGTTGGGGTGTCCTTATTCGTCCTTGGGATTGGATGCCTCAATGATATCCTTGACACCCTGCCATACGGACTTGCACGTACCTATGAAAATCAGTGTGATGGCCCGGCATGTCAGATAGACTACGCGGCAGAGACGTTGCAGGACCGTAAGGCTGAAGCCTATGGCTTGCTCCTGTGTGAAGCTGACGCGTGGGGCGATACGGCTGTAGGCTGCCTGCCAGAGAAGGGGGAGCGCCGTGCCGGCAGACAGATAGAGGAGTATGAACCATACATTGTTTGCCGGTTGGTGTATGACAGGATGGCTGCCCACGCTGTCCCACGGGAGGCCATAGCAGCCGGCCTTGATGGCACTCGCCACCTTAAAGGCGAGCAGGTGGAAGGCGAAGATGTAGAGGGTGTGGTCGCCTATGTAAACGAGGCCGCGCTTGATCCATCCGCGCATGCGGTCGATCTGTGCTGACAGCCAGAGCAATGCGGCAAACCCGCACAGGGCGGGCACCGGCAGGGCTGCGAATTGCCCGAAAGTGGGCCGGTAGGCCATGGCCGTTGGATAGAAATGGGCAAAAAGCGCTGTAATGAGCAGGGCGGGCAGGGCGATGCGCCAGTTCATGCGTTCGGCCACCCGGTGTTGGCGGAGCAGGAAGCCGGTCGCCATGAAAGTGAGTCCCATCAGCTCCCGGTAGCCTCCCTGTGCCACGCCGGTGACGCTCAGAGATCCGCCCACTTGCCAAGCGGTGAGCGACAGGCCGATGACCAGCAGCCCCCAACCGGCTTGCAGGTCGGTCTGGAACTTGTCTGACCGGCGCAGAAGCTTGAACAGCACCAAGAAGCCTATACTGGCCAGCAGCAGGGCGCGGAAGAACCAGAATGTGCCTCCGAGGAACACATCGTAGCCTGACATGTTGAAGACGATGCTCCACAGGTGTTGGCAGAACTGGTGGAGTGAGTACGGGTGAGTCACTCCGCCCTGCGCGTTGCCATACTGTTCGCTTAACAGGCCGCACCAGAAAAAGGCGTTGTGCAATACCAGAAACGCCAGGCTCCAGCGTACGAAAGGAAGATAAAGTCCCTTGATGCGGTGGACAATAAATGTCCGTTCGTCATTCAGATAGCGTGTATGGAAGAAATAGCCCGCACAGATGAAGAACACGGGCACGTGGAAGAGGAATACAAAATTGAAGAGCCATCCGCTGATTCCTGCGTGTGACAGCACTACGAGCATGATGGCTAATGCCTTGAGAATAGAAAACTTCGTTTCACGCATAGAGAACGTTTTTTCATTGTTGGGGGGCTTTCATTCTGTGGGGAGCGGCTAAGTCTGGTCCAAGTCGTTGTCGGGTGGCAGATAGTCCTGCAGTTGCTCGCCGTGACGGTCCTTCTTCTCGCAGTTGACGAAAGGTGTGAGGAAGTGGAACAGCCACCCCTTTACTTTCTTCCACCGGCCCCAGTTTTTCCATATTTCAGGTGTAAGGCGAAAGCAGCGCTGGTCACGGTCGT
>Cebus_capucinus_imitator_PRJNA485217_SSR118__coassemble_366_pt1 | contig 17880 bp, 15 predicted proteins | sample Cebus_capucinus_imitator_PRJNA485217_SSR118__metabat2_low_PE_012 | metagenome-assembled genome bin Cebus_capucinus_imitator_PRJNA485217_SSR118
GTGAACACGTCTTCAACAGGCATGAGGAAAGGTTTGTCAGTATCACGAACTGGATCCGCCAATCATCGCTCATCACACTGCTCCCGCAGAAGTAGACTTCCGCGTCGGGATAGTGTTGGAGAATCAGGGGCAGGGCTTTAAGTACCTGATGCGCTCCCTTGAGTGGCTGGCCACTGTTACTCACGAAGATGCTGTGTTTCCGGCAAGCGGGCAGAGACCAATAAGGGGCTTTGTAGAAAGAATCCCGTAGCGTTTCGTTGAGAAAATGATAGTTGATGCTTGGATTGACTGCCTTTACATGTGCATAGTCCCATTCAGTACGCCCTATGATGTCAGTCAGTTGGTGCAGCACATACTGCTCGCTTTTCATCCTTTTCGCAAAGCTTCTTTTGGCATTGAAGATGGCGGTTCCGCGGAAAAGGTCAAGTGGCGTAATATTCAACAGCTTATCCAAGAAGCTCAGCCCCCCGTCGGCGTATTGCTTGTATGCTCCGGCTAACCCTTGTATGTTTGCTACGGTTTTGGTTCTTCCTTGGTTGGCTACACACACAGCTTTTGCCAAGGAGAATTCTGTGCCATGAATATGTATTAAGTCCGGGGAAAAATCCGCCAAGGCTTTTCTGCAGCTCTCGATTTGCCGTTTGTCCACTTTGGCCATACTGCGCGTTGGAGCCATATAGTATTTTATACCGTCTACTTCATGCACTTCATAGCCCTTGCCGTAGGAGTACACGATGACGCCCAGCTCTACTTTGGGCATAACCTCCAATAGAGCTGTGGCGGAAGAATATAGCCATCCGCAGTGTGCAGGTTCAGGCATGCCCATCTTTTTGCAAAGCGGGGGGAAGGGTACTAAACTGACCCAAAGTATTTTCATTGCTGAGAACTTATGGATGTTAGCTTTGATTGATAAAGCTCTCGCATCTTGAACATAAAGATTCGGACAGCTTTTTCCATGCGCCTTTGTTCTTCGGGATATTGTCTGCTGTAATGGGAGTTTTGACCTCAAATGTTGGTTTAAGAACTCCATTGCCTATCTTTACGACATTGAACAAGTTAATCAATCCGCCCATGCGGCAAGAACTTTCCTCAACGTCTTGGGCTTTTTCTATATAAATGACGGGCGTTTCTAATCCAAGGCACGGCAGAGCGCAATGTATGCGGGATGTGATGACCATTTTAGCCTTTGCGTAGAGGCGCACCAAACGTTCCGCCTCTTTCAGTCTTTCTTCATCTGTCCCCAGACGGTTCTTGTAATAAGTGTCTTCTTGACAAATATAGGTAGCCCCCATGACGGTATTGCGGCCAAACATTTTGCAGTATTCCCGATAATATAAGGCTGTTTTCAGAGCCTTTTTTATCCAGTTCCTTCCATGGTGCAGATTCAAATGTTTGGTGCGGTATAGCTTATAGATGTCCGTTGGATGTGTGAGAGCTTCTGTGAGTGCAAGCAGGATGTGCCTGATGTCGAGCCTGCTGTTTATGGGTGGATCTACGATGTAAATGCGGTCGTCCTTCTCGTCTGAATGGAACTTTTTCCCCAACGTCAAGGTCATGCAGCCGGAAAAATAAGCATCTATTCCGTGACTATTCAGGATCTGCTGCGTGTGCGTGTCTCTGCACCCGATAGGCTCGTGTCGCTTTAGGTAGCTTATTCCCTCTTCTGTAAGCATCTGGTCTTTTGCCGTGCTGTTCAGGTGAAATGCCACGAACAGTGGAATGATTCTCTCAGAAGGAGGCCAGTTTGAAGGCTCATGCATGTACCACCCGTTCATGATCATTTTACATGGCTCTCCGTCATAACCTTTCAGATCCTTGTCCCTGTCAAGGAATCCGTCTATGCTCGGATAAAATTGCGATGAGGCCAAAGCCTGTATATAGTCACCGATATTCACTCCGATGTTTGAGTTTTTTGAAACGGCTAATAGCTTGTATATCATAACCCTTATTCTTTACTGCAAAATATGATTGTAGATGTCCATTATTTTTTCGCCGTAGTGCTCTATAGCAAAATGAGAGCATGCGAACTGCTGGGCATTCTGAACGATTTTATGGAGATCGCATTTGTCTATGTCGTGCATCAGGGAGGCACATTCATCGATATTGTTGAACAGGTATCCTGTTTTACCGTCAAGAACAAATTCCTTTGTTCCGCCCGAATTCCTTCCCAGAACCAAGCACCCATAAAACATGGCTTCAATAGAAACACGCCCCAACCCCTCATGTTCGGAACACATCAAAAATGCCGTAGCCTTCTCCATGTGTTCCCTTACACTATGAGTTCTCCCCATAAAATCGACAGAAGCGGAGATGCCTTCATTCTCTGCCAGGCGCTTTATCTTTTTGAGGTATTTGATGTTACTGTCCCCAATGACTCTAAGCCTATAGCCTTGTGCCGCCATGCCCGAACGGGCGAAAGCCTTGATTGCGAAGCTGCATCCTTTCTGATCGCTTAGTAATCCGGCGCAGAAAAGAAAGTACTTTTCTTTTGGGAAGAGCATGCTTGTGTCGTGTTCGCTGCGTACGGCGTCAAATACGACATAGGCGTTTGGGCAGCTGGGGGAAATATGGTGCTCTAATACAGCCTGCGTGATGCCAATGACGGCATTTGATTCCATTATTTCTTCCCTGTAGCTTTTCCAGCCTTTTAGTGGCATCCACCCGAAGTCTAAATCCATGAATCCCCTTAAATGCCATACGTGCTTGGCGTGCAATTCCTTTGCGATTTGAACTCCGACGGAAAGTACCGAATTATTGGTATGCACGATCTGGATGTTCCTGCCGTTCAGTTGCGATGCCACAGACCTGGCACATTCTCTGTTCTTTCGGTTATAGCGCAGGATGTGAGGGATATAGTCAAGCGCATATCTGACATATTGATGTGGCTTCTTAGGTATGCCGACCAAATTTTCTTCAAACTCATGCACGATGCATTCCACCCCATTCTCCTTGAAATAGTCATAGACGCAGCCTGTAGAGCGAAGCAGGACGATAGGATTTACCCATTTTCTCACGGAGCGGATTAAGTCCATCAGGGAATAGGTCGCACCGTCAAAGTTCGTAGATGCGAAATTCAGATAGAGTACATTGATCATTGCTGGGATTTTAGGGTTTTCAACAGGTTCCACCAAGATTGGGCTATGCGTGATTTGGTAAAACGCTTGCAGTCGCGTAAGGCATTCACGGCCATCTGTTCCCTTTGTCTGGCATCTTGCATCAGCTGCAACAGACGATGGACATACTCCTCCACATGCCCTTCTGGAACAACGAAGCCGTCCACATTGTCCGTTATGATTTCAGACAATGATTCATAAGTGTTGAAAGCGATGGGCACGACTCCGAATTGTTGTGCTTCGGTGAGTGTCAGTCCCCATGACTCACTGCGTGAGGTCATTAGGAAAATGGAAGATTCCATATAGCTGTTCGATGGATCTTGTCGCCCCATAAAGAGTACATCGGGGATATCCTCTTTCTTCACCATCCTCTGATACATCGTCCTTGACGGCCCGTCTCCTATGATATGCAGCGCCCACATTCGTGCGGTATGGCTTTTTTTGGCTTCTTTCCAGATTTGCAGGGCCAAAGACAGCCGTTTATGCGTTTCGTCAAGGCGCGCCACGATAAGTGCCTGTCTTTTCTTTAATTTGATATCACCTTCATTGGCAAACTCATCGTAAGACAGGGCATTGGGTATGACCCGGAACTTCTTCTCATCATGAAATTGTCCGAAACTTTGATATAGGGGGATAAAGCTTTGATGGAGAAGCACTACGCAATCAGCCTCATTATATGCCTCGTGATACAGAAGCCGCAAAGACTTGACGGACTTCCGACGGAACAGCGGGAAAAGTAAGATGTTTTTCAGGCCAACGCACTTCGCCCTAAGTGAGCCGGCTGCAAGGAGGTTTCTAAGCTGCTTCTTGAAATTATAGAAAAGAACTTCTGCACCCGGCTCAAAATGGTGCGCCAGCACAACCTTGCACCCGGTACCTTCTGTCGCTTTCTTGAAAAGCCTCACGTGTATAAAGGAGCCTTGGTCGATGATCAGCTCTATTCGGTGCTTGCGGATGATACCACGCAGCGCAGATAGACTGCCCTCCTTGTCGCGGGCTGCGTTCCAATGATACTCGGCAACGAAGCAACCTTCCTTCTCCGTCTTTGAGGCCACCTCATAGAGGGAAAAACATTCGCATCCGTAAATCCGTGTCAGAGCCGTCGCCAACGAAACAGTGGTGCGCTCCGTCCCACCGCTAGTGGAACATACTTTGCCGTACGTGTAAAAAAGGATTCTCATCAGTTTACGTCCTTGTTATGGTGATGAGTGTATAATCGTTGCGGGTATGTGAAGTAATGAGAGGCTTCAAGGTCTGCGGAGGGCAAACGGACAGGCGTTGATCAGAGGCTGCAGGTCGATTTCGCCTTGCTTCCATTGGCCGAGTTCAGTGTCGAGAGTTACGGAGGACAGTTCTTTTCCCTTTATGACGAAGGGCTTGCTCCTGTCCCGGTGTATGGAAAGGAAGAAATCGTGGAATTTGAAATGTGCCCCCATCAGAGGCTTTCCAAATTCCAGCCAGAGGTTGGGCACGCCGTATGCTTCGGCAACGATGAGTCCGTGCAGGGATGACGAGAGAATGCTCTCGCAACTGCAGACCTGGTCGATTATGTCGTGCCAGTGGGCATACCTTCCCATATTTATGACCAACGTATCCCGGGATTGGGCCATGGGCACTCCGTCCAGGGTAAAGCCGGCAATCATTTCTTGATTGGACACGTGGGCTATTATACCATATTTATAGCGCTTCTTTTGCCGGGGACAATAATACAGTGGAGTTAGAAGCGCCGGGTCTCCATAAATTTCTGGACAGGCGACCCCCTCTTCCTGTAATCTTTGACGTGTGAGCGGCCCCCGTACTGCATAGACCTTGGAGGGCTTGACTTTTAGTTTGGAATGACTGTTGATGATACCGGCTCCCCACACTTCTGTACGCCGCTTGCACAAAAGGTCTATCGTAGAGCCGATGATGAGGTAGTTCCTCAGATTCAGGCGAAAGGCAAGGGAGGTGCGGTTAAAGAGCACTACCGGCCGCTTCACAATGTCGCGAAGAAAAAAATAGTTGATGTCATCTCCCCAGTTCACGTGCCTGACCTCACCTTTTTCATCATAAAAGATGAAGGCGTTGACCAGTACAGGATTCATGAGCAGTCTGGCGTGCTCCTTTAATATAGTGAGGAACCTACCCATTCGTATGGATCTTGTGCAGGAGTGCGGTTATTTTCGACAGAATAAGTTGGCGCTCTGAACGCGTAAGTCCTATCAGCAGGATGGAAGCTGCTGTGATGATCGCCGTCATTAAAATGGTGGAAAGACCAGCCCACAGACTGTCAGGTGGCAGCATTTGGAAAATGCAGACGGACAGTAAGGATGCGATGATGAATACGCCGGCGATGCGCAAGAGCACCTGCCGGCAATAATCCCCCAACGGCAGGTTGATCATGCGGCTGACTATGATGATTCGGAATGCCTGAGCGATTGCCGCCATGCAAAGGTGGACTATAAATACTGATTCCGGATTCCCGCCCAGATAGAGCACTATGTATGAGATGGGAAGAATCAGCAGCAGTATGCCGCCGACCGCACTTTGATACACTTTCACGCGGCCCACCGCTTGTGAGGAGATCATCAGCGGATTTGCCAATGCCTCTATCAGCATAATGCACAAGATTAAGCGCAGGAACCAGACTGTGTGGGCTGGTACGATCTTCAGCCATACGGTCAGTATCCCCTTGGCTTCTATCATAATGGGCAGTACGATCAGAAACAGCAGGAAGAAGGAGAACTTACTGCTGGCGAATACCAAGGAGTGCATTCGCTGAAGATTGTTCGAGGCGTAGCTCTTGGTGATCTGCGGGTTGAGAGCCATCTGGAAGTTGCTCACGAAGTTGGACACGATGCCCTGAACCGTGACAGAGATGCCGCGCGCTGCGTTTACCGCCGGGCCGAAAAACATATTGAGCAAGACGTTTAGCCCCTGTGTATAGAAAATTCCTGCCAAGTTTCCGAACAGACTCCAGCCGGCGATGTTGGTCATCTCCTTGAAAAGCTTTCTGTCGAAGGTCCAGTTTGTGACAGCCTCCTTGAAATGTCTGCTGCAATATACGCCGTATATGATTCGGTCAAGCACGCCTATGAGAAAGAGAAGTAGGGCATAAAATATCAGCTTGTCCCAAGTGACAACAGTCAGAAAATATACGATGACAAGCTTTAACACCGTATCCATGATGGAGATGAAGGCGAAAGCTGACATCTTCTCATGGGCGATGATCAAAGCGTTATACGGAATGGAAATGATGGATATGAACATGGCCGCCACTGAAAGGTGGTACACCCACAGTGCTGCCGTGAAACGTCCCTCGGGAATGACGAGTTTGTGATAGACAAACCATAAGCCAACAGTTTCGGCAAATAGAACGATGATGGCTGCCAGTGCAAAATGGATGATAACTGACGTTGAGAAGGTTGTCCTCTGCCTTTGCAGGTCACCCCGCGCCAATTCAAACGTGATGAAGCGTTGGGTGGCGGTTGCCATGGCGCCATTGAGAAAGGTGAAGAAAGCCACAAAGCCGCCCACAACGTTATACAAGCCATAATCCTCTACGCCTAAAGTGTTTAGTACGACACGACTTGTAAACAGACCTACGCAAAGTATAAAAACCATGCGGAGGTAGAGGACGAGCGTGTTCTTGGCGATACGCTTGTTGGCCGTCTCTCTGGGCTTCATATGATTCTCATTTTCCATCACTTCTCGCCAATGACAGCAGGCGACTGATACCTGCGCACGCATTTCTATCAGTCAACTCAACGGAAAGTACCACATGCAGATACAGGGACATACGCCCGAGACAGGTTCTTGCAAAGGTTCGCTTCCTTTCGCTATCCTCTACCTCCCCGCCACGCGCTCGACCTCGTTGTCGCCGATCTCGACGGAGAGGGCGATGGAGTTGGCGAGGGTGAGGATGACGCGCCGGCGGCGGGTCTTGCGGGTGCTGACGGTGGCTTCGATGCCTTTGAACAGGCCGTCGGTGAAGCGCACGCGTTTGCCGCCGGCCGTTTCCTGACTGGCTTGCTCTAAGGTGATGTAATGGGGCTTGAGATGGCCTGCTCCGGCGAAGGACATAAAACTCTGCATCTCTTCCGTGCCGACCGTTACGCGGCAGTTGGTGTTGTTGATGCGGGGATAATAAAAGATGAGGGGCAGGCTCGGCGTGTTGACGATGCCGATAAGGGTAAGTTCTGAGGCCCGGCAGAAGATGTAGCAGCCGAGCAGGGGGGTGTCCACTTTGACACGCTTATTGTCAGCGTCCTGTCTGACGGTCTTCTCCATGGGGAAGAAGTATTCCACCTTTTCATCGTCCAACGCCTTGAGCACTTTCGGGTAGCTCTTGGGAGCGGCGATGCGCATGACATACCACAATGGGGTGTGTTCATGCGGGCTGTTTCGTACGACTTCGGGGGGATAGATTACAGGTTCTCTCTTTCGCATACCGACAAGGCTTCTAATCCTTGACTCTCAGTTTAATCGTCTGTGAATCAAGTGATTTCGCACATTTTATGTGGCGGTATGCGCACACATGCGTAGTTTTTCGCAATCGTTGTAAGGCCGCGTGCCAGCCGTTCTGTAGTGCTGTGTCCGTTGAGGCCGTGCAGACGGAACGGAAGATGGGCATTCGTCCCTTTTCAGGGAAACTGGCCGTTTTTCAGCGATCCAAGCGGACTTCACTGCGTTAGTCCGGCATTCGTCTCATCCCAAGACAATGTCCCTCTGATTATGGGGACGGAAAAAGATCCCGGAAGGCATGCCAAACTGTAGCCCGCCTTCCATGAAGGGAAGAAGGTGGAGGCAAAGTTACGAATACTTCTAAAGATGTGCAAATGCCTGCGTTTGAAATCCGAAATTAAGAAAATGTTTCATGCAGGTGCCGTAATGCCTGTGCGGTGGAGGCTCAGGACGGATTCCTTGCCTCCACCGCGCTCAGAGTGCCCGCAGGATATCCCTGTTGGCGCGGTCCACAGCGTTCATGCCGAGCGAGGCGAGGTAGATGCGTGTCGTCTTTTCGGATTCATGCCCCATCCCTTCGCTGATGATGGAGACAGGGATTTTGCGGCTTTGGGCAGCGCTCGCCCATGAGTGGCGTGCCACATACATGGTCAGTGGAAGGGGGAGGCCCAGCATGAGTCCGAGCTTCCGTAGGTTGTGGTTTACGGTGTGTTCCGCGTTGCGGTATCTGCGGTAACTGTCTTGTCCGTTCCCCAGTATGGGCAGCATGAAGTTTGACTCAGGTTGGTGGTAGGTTCTCACTATATCCTGCATGCACGCTTCCCATCGCATGCGGATCAGCTGGCCCGTCTTGCGCCGGCGGTACGACAGCGTGCCATTACGCAAGTCTGTGGTTCGCAGGTGGCACAGGTCGATGAAAGACGTGCCCCGGGTGTAAAAACTGAGCAGGAACAGGTCGCGTGCCAATTGCAGGTGCGGACACCCTGTGAGATCCGCCTCTTTGATTCGCCGGATGACCGGGATCGTGACAGCGCGTTTGACCGTCTTGTCCGTCCCCGTGTATACGTGGCGGAAGGGATGGCATTGTGCGATGAGGCCCTCGTCCGCCGCACGGTTGTATATCGCCCTCAGATTGCGCATGTAGAACGAGGTGGTATTGCGGCAGAGGTTTCGTGCCTTCAGGTGGCTCTCATAGGCTGTCATCAGATGGCGGCGTACCGCCGTAAAGGGGATCTCCGCTCCGTGTCGGAACTTCTCCAGCGAGTTGAGTGCGGAAGTATAGGCTTCAGCTGTCCTGAACCGCCCCGCATCGTGCAGTTCGGCCGCGAGATGTCGCCCATATTCGATCAGTCCCGTCTCATGCCGGTCGGGGAGTGTCCTCTCCGTCATGTTCCGGGCGGTGTCCGGATGTCTGGCCTGTGTGTACGGCGTTCTCTTGCGGTCAGGGGCTGCCACGGGGCAGGTCTTGGATTTTTCACTTGTCATATTGCAGGTGTTGAAAGGGTTTGGAAGCCGGTCAAGGTAGCAAGGACGAGTGTGGCAGGCAAGATTTTGGCGCGAAAGTCGGGCGTGTAGGCGGGAGAGAGGATGTCGTGCCGAAAAGCGGCCTCTGGCCTGTCCCAGACTGCAACCTTGGGCATTCTGCCGGCAGTCACAGTGCGGGGCGGGTCAGAGGCCGCTGCATGGATGAATGGATGGGGGACTTGTATGCTCTTACCTAAGAGCACCTATATATAATAGGGGAATTTCCGCTTCTGATGCAGTATGCCGGCAGAGTAAAGCCGGTGAGGGTAGCTACAGTTCGAGATCTCCGTCGAACACTTCGTGCCAGGGCAGTCCCTGCTTGTTTAGCTCGGCCATGAATGGATCGGGATCGAACTCCTCCACGTTCCATACGCCCGGACGTTTCCACAGGCCCAGCATGAACATGCGCGCGCCGATGCAGGCCGGCACGCCGGTCGTATAGCTTACGCCCTGCATGCCCGTCTCTTCGTAGGCAGCCTGGTGAGAGCAGTTGTTGTACACGTAGTAGGTGTGTTCCTTTCCGTCCTTCAGTCCGCGGATGCGGCAGCCTATGCTCGTTTCGCCGTCATAGTTCTCGCCGAGGTCCTGCGGGTTGGGCAATACGGCTTTCAGGAATTGCAGGGGCACGATCTCCTTGCCCTCATAATTGATGGGTTTGATCGAGGCCATGCCGATGTTCTGTATCACGCGCAGGTGTGTGAGGTATTCCTGTCCGAACGTCATCCAGAAGCGGGCGCGCTTGATGGAGGGATAGTTCTTCACGAGGCTTTCGATTTCCTCGTGGTGCAGCAGGTAGCTCTCCTTGGGGCCGATGCCGGGGTAGGTGAGCGGCTTGTGTATCTCAAGCGGTTCAGTCTCCACCCATTTGCCATTCTCCCAGTAGAGGCCCTTTTGGGTGATTTCGCGTATGTTGATTTCGGGGTTGAAGTTCGTGGCAAACGCCTTGTGGTGGTTGCCGGCGTTGCAGTCCACGATGTCGAGATACTGTATCTCGTCGAAGTAGTGCTTGGCCGCATAGGCGGTGAATATGCTCGTCACGCCCGGGTCGAACCCGCAGCCGAGGATGGCGGTGAGGCCGGCTTTCTCGAAGCGGTCCTTGAAGGCCCATTGCCAGGAGTACTCGAAGTGTGCCTCGTCCTTCGGCTCATAGTTGGCCGTGTCGAGGTAGGAGCATCCGCATTGCAGGCAGGCTTCCATGATCGTGAGGTCTTGGTAGGGCAGGGCGAGGTTCATCACCAGGTCGGGCTTGAACTCGTTCATGAGCTTGCAGAGCTGCTCCACGCTGTCTGCGTCTACCTGTGCCGTTTGTATGTCAGCGCGTCCGATGGCCTTGGCGATGGCGTCGCATTTCGACTTGGTGCGGCTGGCAATCATGATTTTGTCAAAGACATCGGCGTTCTTGGCCACTTTATGGGCGGCTACGGTGGCCACGCCGCCCGCGCCGATAATTAAAACTTTTCCCATTGTCAGAGTTGTGTATGTTTTGTGTGTGAAGATTCAGTGTACGGTGTCCGCCCTGTCGCTTCCTGAGAGGGCGTTCCGGTTCGTGCCGGCGGGAGTCTATGGCTTCTGGAGCTTGACGCGCACCCAGGTTTCCTTCCCGTCCCGCGACGCTCCCGGCACCCGGTAGCGCACATGCATCGTGTCGGGGCCGCTCATGCGGAAACGCAGCGTATTGCTCTTGCCCACCAGGTTCGGGTCTGTGATCGAACCGGTGATGTACTCCACGTAGGTGGAGTCGGACAGCGGCTCGTAACGGCCTTGGTTGGTGATGATGCTCAGTCCCGCCTCGTTGCCGATCAGGAAGGTGCAGAAGCTCCCGTCTCCCTGTAGGACTTTCCATACCGGCAGGCGCATGACGCGTTGGCTCTTGGAGCTGGTTTGCACTTGCTGCCAGACGCCCTTCAGCGTATGCCCGCCGCTAAGTGCCTGCTGTGCCCACAAGTTGGCGGTTCCCATCAGGGTCAGTGCCAATAGGTGTAAGATTCTTGTCTTCATGGTGCAAGTGGGTTAAGTGTGGTGATTTTCAGAGTGTGATGGCCGCCTTGATGACAGTCTCCCCCCCGGGCTTTCTGATTTCGAACAGGTGGCGGCACGTGTCGGCCTCGTCCGTTTCGCGGTAGATTTCGAGTGTGTCGTTCTCGTACGACTCCAGACAGTAGGCCATCTCGATGCGGCGCACGGATCGGGTCTTCATCTCTGCCGATGTGAAGCAGTTGAGCAGCAGTTCGAGGTAGCGTATGGAGTTGACGTGGCCGTTGATGTCCAGATCGGTGTAGGCGGCCCGGTGCGTGGCGACCAGCTGGGGGGCTTTCAGGCGTATGCGTCCCATGGGGCGGACGGGTGCAGGACGTTCGGGTATGAGCACATCCGAAAATCCGCCGTCCGGCAACTTCGTCAGATCGGCCGGTTGGCGTGTCTCCGTGTCGATGAGTGCCCAGATGGTCGAGGCATGTCCGAAAGCCGTGCCGTCGGGACGTGTGATGTCGAAATGCCGGTCGGTGAACTGCCGGTACAGGCGTTCCACCCAGGTCGTGATGGCAAATTCGTCAGCCGAGCGGGGCGGCTGGTCCATGTCGATGACCAGTCTGGAAACGACCCAGGCATGGTGCAGCTTGAACATCTGCTTGTAGCCGAAGCCGTGCTCCGTGGCATGGAAGGTGGCGCAGCGCAGGATGAGGTTGCCTATATTGCCCCACGAAAGGTTGCCGCAGCAGTCTTCCGTGAAAGGTTCGACCGTAAAATGGTATGTACTGGATTTTGTCATATTCGTGCGATGCTGGTCAAGCAAAAATAGGCAATATATCATGAGGGAACAAATCTGGGCGGTTCTATTTCAAACTTCACCAGGCGTTTTCTGGAAAAAGTCGATGGAGATGCGCCCGGCAGCCTTCTTCCCTGCCGGCTGTCCCTGCCGCTCAGACTCACCAGTCCCCGGCCTTGACTCAAATTCAAGACTTGATTTATATAAATAAGGACTTGAATTATATAAATACAGACTTGAAATATATAATTCAGGACTTGAAACATATAAATACAGACTGTATTTTGAGTCGGCGATGCTTCCGGAGGTGTCGGGGCTGTCTGTCGGCGGGTGGCGGCCTGTTGGGCGCCTCATGCCGGACGTTCTGTCATGGATGGGTAGGTGGGGCGGTTCCCTGCATGGCCTCTTCCGCCCCGCAGCCACGGCGGGCGGGCGGGAGACATCGTGGCAATAAGTTCCGGCCGGCTTGGCTGATTGCGCCCGATTTGCGCTATCTTTGTCCCGCGATAGGCCGTGGCCCGGCGATCGGAGTGGTCTCCGTCGCGTTCAGCCTCGCGTTATCCATTTACCCAATTTTACATATTAAGTGTCAGCAATGAAACGCATCTTATTACTTGTAGCCGGCATTTTCGTGGGCATGACCGCCTTCCGGGGACAGCAGGCATGCGCACAAGGAACCGGCCTTACGCTCGAGGACATAGCGGCGGGGAAATTCTCGCCCAGCTATGTGCAAGGGGTGAACCCGATGAATGACGGCGAGAGCTATACGCAGCTGTCGGACGACGGCAAGCGCATCGTGCGCCGCTCGTTCAAGAACGGCAAGGAAATCGAAACGCTCTTCGATGCGGCAACCGCCCGGGGCGACCGCAAGTTGGAGCGTATCGACGGTTATATCCTTTCGCCCGATGAGCAGCGCATCCTCTTGCGCACGCAGACCCGGGCCATCTACCGCCGCAGCTATACGGCTGTTTACTATATCTATGAGGTACGGAACAACAAGTTCGTGCCGCTTTCTGACGGCGGCCCGCAGCAGATGCCCATCTTCTCGCCCGATGGCAATGTCATCGCTTTCGCCCGAGGGGGCAACCTTTTTCTGGTCAAGCTGCTCTTCGGCAACGCGGAGAGCCAGGTGACGCAGGACGGCAAGGCCAACGCCGTGCTCAACGGCATACCCGACTGGGTCAACGAGGAGGAGTTCTCCACCAACCGCTCCTTTGACTTCTCGTCGGACAGTCAGATGCTGGCTTGGGTGCGCTACGATGAGTCGCAGGTGCCCCTTTACAGCATTCCCATGTATAAGGGAGCCAGCCCTGCCCGTGAAGAGTATGACGAATACCCCGGACAATTCACCTATAAGTATCCGGTGGCGGGAGCGAAGAACAGCAGTGTCAAGGTGATGACTTTTGACATCAAGAACCGTGTGACACGCGAGATGAAGCTCCCTGTGGACAGCGACGGTTATGTGCCCCGCATCTGCTTCACTTCCGATCCGGCCAAACTGGCCATCGTGACCCTCAACCGCCACCAGAGCCGCATGGACATCTACATGGGCAATCCGCGCTCCACCGAATGCAAGCTGGCCGTCAGGGAGGAGAATGACAAGTATGTCACCGAAACGGCCTACGGAAGCCTGCGCTTTTACGGCGACCACTTTGCCTACATTTCCGACCGTTCGGGTTTCAAGCACATTTACTGGTACAACCTCACCGGGCAGCTGGACCGTCAGGTCACCAAGGGCAACTATGATGTGAGCGCATTTTACGGCTATGACGCGCAGACAGGCCGCTTCTACTATGCCGCGCACGCAGACGGCCCGCTCCGTACGGCAGTCTACGCCACCGACCGCAAGGGTGAGACCCGTAAGCTCACAACGGAGCAGGGCAGCCACTCAGCCCTGTTCAGCAAGTCGATGAAGTATTTCCTCGACATCTATTCTTCGTCTGAGCAGCCCCCCGTCACGACTCTTCGCCAGTCTGCTGACGGCAAGTTGCTCTCCACACTGGTAGACAACAAGTCCCTCAAGGAAAAGCTGGCGCCGCTCAGCGGAAAGCGTGAGTTCTTCACCTTCACGACCAGTGAGGGTGTGAAGCTCAACGGCTGGATGGTCAAGCCGCGTGACTTTGACCCGTCCAAGAAATACCCCGTCATCATGTACCAGTATTCGGGACCCGGCTCGCAGGAGGTGACCGACTCGTGGAGTTTCGGCTTCTATCCCGGAACGGTCTTCGAGAGCTATCTGGCGCAGCGGGGTTTCATTTCGGTCTGTGTAGACGGACGCGGAACCGGCGCACGGGGCGCGGACTTCGAGAAATGCACCTATCTGCACTTGGGTGAGCTGGAGTCGAAGGACCAGGTGGAGGCCGCTCTCTATCTGGGATCGCTGTCCTTCGTGGACAAGGCCCGAATCGGTATCTGGGGCTGGAGCTTCGGCGGGTTCAACACGCTCATGTCCATGAGCGAGGGCCGTAAGGTGTTCCGTGCCGGCGTGGCGGTGGCCGCTCCGAGCAACTGGAAGTACTATGACACCGTTTATACCGAGCGTTACATGCGCACGCCGCAGGAGAATGCCGCAGGGTATGCCGTCAATCCCATCGAACGTGCAGGGCAGCTGAGCGGTGAGCTGCTTCTGATACACGGCACGGCGGACGACAACGTACACTTCCGCAATTTCACGGAGGTGAGCGAAGCCTACGTGCAGGCGGGCAAGCTCTTCCGCCAACAGGTGTACACCAACCGCAACCACTTCATTATGGGGGGAGGCACCCGGCTGCATCTGTTCCGCACGATTTGCAATTTCTTCGAGAATGAACTGAAGTAGGCAAGCCGTGTGACAGGGCGTTCGCGGAGAACGCCTGTTGCGCTGACAGACGCGGGCATGGAGTGTGAACAACTCCATGCCCGCGTCTTTGTATAAAAAGATTCCTGGCAGATACCCGGCGCTTCTTGTGTGAAATGCGGACGGACGTTCACGGCCTGTTGCCATGGAGAAAATGTAGGGGGAGGATGCCGCGCGGACGAGTGGGGTTTTCCTGTGGAATGATACACGGCCTTTGTTTTAGCCGTATAGGGCGTCAGAAGAGTATGCGCAAGTGCCTGTAACAGCCGGAACTGTTACAGGCACTTGCGCATGGGGGCAGACTCAGCCGGTCACCATCCCGTTTGCTCAAATCCCGCTGCCTGGTACCATTCAGTCTGCCGGAAAGCCTCGTTCAGGTCGCCATGGGGCGTGAGGGCGGCATTGCGGGTATAGACCGCTTGCGGCACGAAAAGGCTCACGCCGCAATAGTCGCCGCTCGCTACGGGGATGGACTGGTATGCGTTCCACCCCGGCCCTACCCACAGGCGGCGGGACGCTCCCCGGTAGGTGACGGCTTGCGTGACCAGCGTGCGCAGGTCGTTGTGAAGCTCGGCGGGAAGTATGTGGCGCAGTGCCTGCAGCAGGTCATAGTTGTGCGGCCGGTAATAATAGTTGCGGCTGTAGCTTTGGTAGGCCAGTACGGTGTCCATCTCTGCGGACTGCCGATTGGCGATGGCAGACAGGGGGAGCGCCTGCCGGAGAAAGTCGGCCAGCGCCTGCACCTTGTCCGTACGCATGCAGGAGATGACCAGCCCCATTCCCTGATAGTCGGCTTGTGCGGGGTCTTCCGCGTCTGACAGGTAGGTGCGGCAGATGTCCGCCAGGTCATCGGAGAAAAGTCCCCTTTGCAGTGTATGCGTATAGTTTGACCCGGCTCCCGGTGTGGAGGCGGGGGAGGCCACTACATAGTCCGTCACGTGGCGCAAGGCGTAGGCCACTTCGATATTCTGCATGAGGCAGGCGTCGAAAAAGAGGAAGCGGCAGTGAAGTCCGGCCCCGCTGATGGCAGAGGCTATGCCCTCGACGCTCATCTGCGCCCCTTGGTTGCTTCCGTATCCGTCCGCCCCACTGTCGATGCCGAATGAGGAGGGCGAGATGCCGGGGCGGATCGGTTGCCGCATCTGGGCGTATCGCTGATAGTCGGTGTCGGTCGGCGGCAGCCAGCCGTCGGCGTGCGACCACAATACCAGGCTCAGTTCCTTGCCGGGCCACAGACGATGTGCGCACTCCAGCACTTCCCGCAGCCGGTCGGGGTCGCTGGAGCAGAAGTCCTGCTCCCATTGCGCCACGGTCTCGGGGGTCGGACGGTCGGCGCGGGCACGGTAAAGTGTGGGTTTTCCTCCGCCATCCACGAAAAACAGCATGCGGTCGTCAGGACGCACATACGTGCGCCCGTTCATGATTTCGGCAGAGTCCTTGCCCAGATAGCCGCCGGCTCCGAGTGAGTTTTCACCGACCATGTAGACCAGAACCATCTTTCCACCCGTTGTGTCGGGCGGTGCGGGGGCTGTGTCTTCATGGCAGGCGCACAGGGCCAGTGCGGCTATAATTGCGGCCAGCAGTGTGGAAAGATATTTTCTTTGTCTCATCGGGCGCTGTGAGGATGGGAGGGAGTGAAAGTGATGTCTGTTTTCTTGAAGCCCAGAGAACTGAACAGACGTTCGATCTGCTCCCGGGCATTTTGCTCCGCCGCCTGCATGTTCTGTGGGGTGAGGCAGCGGCGCAACATGGCGTTACGGGCGCGGCGGTAGAGAACTTCGAGTGTGTCGGGGGGTACGGTGCCCTTTTGATAAAATGAGCGGGTGCGGGCTTCATCGATGAAACTGCTGTCGAGCAGTTCCACGGGAGGCAGCTTGAGGCGCACGGCGGAGTCGGGCAGTACGGTGAGCCAATCGGGCGACACCCGCCGCATGTCAATGCCGATGCGCAGCGTGCCGGTATAGATGCGTGCCAGATGGTCACTGCCGAAGGTGCGCCGGCGGTGCCACTCTATGAGTTCTTCGGTGCTGACGGAGAGAAATTCCCACTGTCCGATGTCACGGATGGAGCGTACCTCCTCGGGGGTGAGATCTATGGTTGTTGGCCGCACGGTACGCAGCGATACCGGCGGACGGTCCGCGATACTGCGGTACAGGCTGGCGGCGGCGATGAGCGCGGCGGCGATGGCTGCCAGCCACCAATAGCGCAGGAGACTGGTGCCCAGTCCGCGCCATCGGAATTTGCCTTGGGGGGAATTGCTCGATGGGGTTCTCATGATTTCTCAATAAAGTGAAGCAGTTCGCCATCTGTGAAATGCTTGCGGAAACGGATGGTTACTTGGCTGTCGGCGTAGCCCAGACGGCGCAGCATGGGGGTGAGCTGCCTGACCGCACTCTGCTCGGCACGCTCCACGATGCCTATTTGTGACGCGTGGCTGAGTATGCTGTCTGCTCCCTGACGGGCGAGGGCCGTTATTTCTGCATCGGTATAACCGGAGCGCAGGCCGTCGATATACTGTCGGACTCCCCGGTTGTCAATCTTGGATGCGGTGGCGGTGATGCGCGGGTCCGGGAGGGTGATCGTTATGCCGTCGGCCGTATGCTCCACGTTTTTCGTGCTGAAGTCGGAGAAGTCTATATAAGCCTTGAGCGTAAGGTCTATGGGGATGGCAACCTTCCGCTCACCCAGGCGAGCCGGCGAGCGAAAGCGCATGCCGAACACCTGGCCTTCAAGGGTCGGGGCATCGTTGAAGGTCACGATCTTGTGTACCTTGAACTCGGTAGTGTAGAGGCGGGACTGCCGGCTGACCAGATGGACGACCTGTGCGGTGGTGTCTGTCGTCCGGTGCGGAAGCCTGCCCGAACCGGAGGGTTGCTGCTTGCAGGAACAGAGTATATACGTCAGTGACAGCACGGCGGCAAGCGTCAGACGAGGAACGCGCTGAAGGGACATAAGCGGAAAGATTGCGTGATTCGTAAGGGCGAAGTTAGGTAAAATAGAGACGTGTGGGGATGAAAACCGGCCTTTTTTACGAAAGGCGGGGCTGCGGCTAACTGCGTCTTCCCGTCTGCTCGTTTTCAGGTTATGCCAGTGGAGCTGCGCTTTTCCCCGATGCAATGCTTGGCGTAAGGCTTGGCTTGCACTAACTTTGCATAAGTCAGGCTGCGGCTCGGCAATGGAAGCGAGCTTCGCTGCGCTCG
>Cebus_capucinus_imitator_PRJNA485217_SSR118__coassemble_367_pt1 | contig 17826 bp, 12 predicted proteins | sample Cebus_capucinus_imitator_PRJNA485217_SSR118__metabat2_low_PE_012 | metagenome-assembled genome bin Cebus_capucinus_imitator_PRJNA485217_SSR118
GAACGCCGTCAAGCTCGTTTGGATGGCTGCGGCGCAGCCTGTCTTATGCAAAGACGGTGCAAGCCGAACGCCGTCAAGCTCGTTTGGATGGCTGCGGCGCAGCCTGTCTTATGCAAAGACAGTGCAAGCCGAACGCCGTCAAGCTTGTTTGGATGGCTAAGGCGCAGCCTGTCTTATGCAAAGATAATGCAATTTTCGTGCAGAAGCGCCAAGCTTGCTTGTACATATTGCCAAGATGCAGTCTGTAATCCCAAAGACGGCACGATATGAATGAGAATAGACTGGACTTGGCCGGAGGGCAATGTTGGCAGCCTGTTTGCCCGACATTAACCAAGGCGGCAGGAGCGGCAATAGAGTGCCCTGCGTCCCACAGGTTCGGGATTCAAATAAAATACAGACTTGAAATATATAAATTAAGTCTTGAAATATATAAATACAGACTGTAATTATATAATTCAAGTCTGTATTTTGAGTCCGGAATGGGCTTTGGTGAGGCGGGGTTGCAGGCAGCCTTGTCCGGGAATATGCGTGGCAGGGCAGAAACCCGGATTTCGGTATAGTCGCAATGCTGTCGATACGGTCAAATTAAGCAGGGCTTCCGCACTCGCTTTCATCGGACGGCGAGCTGTGGTGATCTTGCAGCACACTCAGTTTTCAACTGATGTTCAGACTCGTTGTGAAGGGAGTCGTGCAGATGCACAGCTGGGTTGAGTACCGATCTGTACTGCAAGGGCCTGCATCCCGGTCAGGATGCAGGCTCTTTGTTGAAGAAGGATGTCGGGGTTGGCGGCAGGACGATGACGGAAGCCGTTTACATGTTTCTGTTTCGCTATTCAAGCTCCAGCGGGCTGTAAAACAGGCGGGAGCTTTTTCCTTTATTTCCCGTTGAGGGTATCAATCCTTCCACGAAACTGTCAAAGTTGACGGCAAAATTGTATTCGAGTTCCCCGAAACGCTTGCGTGTCACCTTGTAGACATCAATCCACTTGTTCAGGATGATATGGCTTCGGTGGGGCTTGCGCAGGGCGATGGCCTCGAAGTCGTGCTGCGCGTTGTTGTCGGTGGCCTTGAGTATCATGCCGGGCAGTCCGTGCAGCTTCCAAGGGCCTGCATCGATGGGTATGAGGTCTGTGTACCATACGGTCCAGGTGCGCCCCCTGAAGGGGGCAACCGCCTTCCGGCACGCGTATCCGCAGACGGTCATCGTGTCCTCGAGAACCTTCCAGTCGAAATCTGCGGTGCTGTCGCTGTATTCGTACATGTCTATGCCGATGTTTGTACGCTCGCGGTATATGCCATCCTGCCGTATGAGAAACTTGCGGTAGGTAGTTTTGTGTTCCGCCACGAGATCCCACCATTGTGCCCATGTCATGTTGTATAACCGGCTTTCGCACACGGAGTCGCGCAGGTAATTGTTCAGATCCTGCTGCATGGTCAGCTTCTCCCCTATCTGTACGATGAGCGTATGGTTTCTGCTTGTTTTCAGCTCATCATCGATTTCGGTGAAGGCATACAGGCACTCCAGCACCATTTGCCTGTCGAGAGTGTCAACCTTATTAAAGTTGGCGGGGGAGTGGCGTACTGGCGATCCGGGCCCCCCTATTATCTGTGCGGCCAAGAGGTTGGGTAAGAGCAGAAAAACTAAAATGTGCAACAGATGTTTCATGAGGTAAGGGTTTGGGGTTGCTGAAGAAAGGGAAGACGGCGGCGTTCCTTCCGAATGGGGCTGTTTCTCTGCCGTCTCCCAGGAATTGCATCACAGTCCAGGGCTGGTGTGCCTTCCGTCGGATCATCTGTTTGAAAGGCTCTTTTCCCGGGACGGGGTTTTACGGTCAGGGCTGGGGCAGGGTGATAGGCACTGTTTCCATGCTTCTGTAGCATCCTCCGTGTTCTTTGCATGTAGCTCCTCCCATAAGGTCATTGAAGCTTTCGGCTTTCAGAGTTCCCGCATCGAAGTACTTCTTGTAAGCCTCCTCACTGATGCTGTGGAAATAATGTACGGTACCGTTGCAGCATACGACCTTGTACTGCGTGAACGCTCCGTCAGCAGTTGCCCCGAACAGGATGGCCAGGCCCCAAAAGAATCCGTTTGTCATAATGGTAAGGTTTATGGGGTTAATAATGGGCTTTGGCAGGGTGATTCCTGCCTCTGCGGAATGCAGTTCCGTGTGGAGAAATGTTACTTGTCGTTCTTGGGATGAGAAGAGTAAGGGCACAGCGCCCTTGCAGTAAATTGCAGAATGCTTTTTGCAAATATCGTATTTGTTCGGTTTGTATGCAACTATCTGATTAAAAAATAATACTTCGCTGTAGCATTTTGCCATTTATTGTCCATTTCTTGTTGACATTTGATAGGGCTTCTTCCGGTGTCGGTGTATAAGCATTTCGGATGTTGGGGGGGCTGTCAGGGTGTCTGTTATTCAAGCTCCAGCGGGCTGTAAAACAGGCGGGAGCTTTTTCCCTTGTTTCCCGTTGCGATTCCGAACGCTTCTGCGTATTTGTTTATATTTATTACATAATCATATTCGAGTTCGCTGAAGCGTTTGCGCGTCACTTTACTGAGGCCACTGCTTCTATTCTCTGTGATGTGTTTCCGATGCGGTTGGCGCAGGGCGATGGCCTCGAAGTCGTGCAGCGCACCGTTGTCGGTGGCCTTGAGTATCATGCCGGGCAGTCCGTGTAGCTTCCAAGGGCCTGCATCGATGGGTATGAGGTCTGTGTACCAGACGGTCCAGGTGCGTCCCCTGAAGGGGACAACCGCCTTGCGGCAGAGGTATCCGCAGACAGTCATCGTATCTTCGAGGATTGTCCAGTTGAAATGCAGGTTACTGTCCGTATATTCGTAGAAATCCAATGCAAAGTTTGTATGTTCCCTGTACCTGCCGCTGCTACGTATGAGAAATTTATGGTAGGTGTCTCTGTGTTCCGACACAAGATCCCGCCACTGTGCCCATGTCATGTCGTATTTTCGACTCTCACAGATGGAGTCTTGTAAGTAATTGTTCAGATCCTGCTGCATGGTTGTACCTTTTCCGACTTGTACGATGAGGGTGTGATTTCTGCTTCTTTTTAGCTCATCATCAATTTCCGTGAAGGCATACAGGCACTCAAGCTCCATTTGGCTATCAAGGGTGTCTATCTTGCTGAATTTAACGGGAGAGTTGTTGTATCCCTCAGAGCTTCGGTCTCCTCGTTTCTGAGCGGACAGAAAGCCTGGGAGGGATAGAAAGATTAAGATGGACAGTAGCTTTTTCATAGGGATGATGGGTTCGTTGTTAGAGAAATGGGAGAGACGGCTGCAACAATCTAAAAAAGGTCACGGCCGTCTCTACGAGGTAAGGGCAATCCTTAGGCAATGTCTGCGCGATGCCGTCGGTTCTTCTCAAGGAGGGGGCTTGCCCGGGTTGTTTTAGTCCTTAACGTTCAGGAAGGATGATTTTTACCGCTTCTATGCTCTTATGACGGCCGCGGTGGTTCTTGCAGGTAGCTTCCCCCCATCAGTCCTTCGAAGGTTTCTGCGGTCTTGGGGGTCGGGTTCAGTTACTTCTTATAAGCTTCCACGCTGATACTATGAAAGTAGTGTGTGGTGCCGTCGCAGCATACGACCTTATACTGGGTGAGCGAGTCATCCGTTGTCCCGAACAAGGCCGGCCAAGAATCACTGAAGTAATCATGTGTAAAAAATGATGGGGCTTATAATGGGCTTCGGCTGGGTGAAGCCTCGCCTTTGCCAGGATGTGATTCCACTGTGGGTGGAAATATGAAGATGTTCTGTGGGGAATCTCTACATGCTGTGTGACAATGGTTGAGTGTCCTTGGCTCTGTGGGGAAAAGTTTTTTGGGAAATATCGTGTTTGTTGGAAATGATTGCAAAGAATCTTGATGAAAAAGTTTTATATAGCAGCAAATCTTCCGTTATATAAAATAGATAGGTTATTTTTTTGGCGATAAATCGTTTCCTTAGGTAAACGATGAGAGGTCTGAGGATGGGCAAAGCGGGCATAGAGACAGATTGGAGGAAAGGATGACACTATGCTTGCTTCCCGGCTGATATTGGACTCTCCCGTATCAGACTGGTGGGGCTCTTGTTGGAATGTGGTTTGCGTTTGATCCATCGTAACTTCTTTAATCTTTCTGGCTTTTCGTTTTACGTTCTCATGGCTTATACTAATTTTGCAGAAACGTCTGGGTAAGCTTGGCGTTTCTGCCTCTGGTTTTCATAGGTAGCAGCATAAGATCACTCCAATGATACGCAAATTTGATTTTCTGGTAATAGGTTCCGGCGTAGCCGGAATGAGTTACGCCCTTCAGGTGGCCGCTTCGGGCAAAGGCAAGGTGGCTCTCGTATGCAAGACATCCATAGAGGAGGCCAATACGGCCAAGGCACAGGGAGGCGTGGCTTCGGTCACGAATCTCAAGGTTGATGATTTTGAGAAGCATATCAAGGACACGATGGTGGCCGGTGACTACATCAGCGATCCCCGTGCCGTACGCCAAGTGGTGGAGGGTGCTCCCGAAGGTATCAAGCGTTTGGTAAGCTGGGGTGTGAATTTTGACAAGAACTCAGACGGAAGCTTCGACTTGCACCGTGAGGGAGGACATTCTGAATTTCGCATACTCCATCATGCGGACGACACGGGTTTCGAGATCCAGCGTGGCCTGATTGAGGCTGTACGCCGCCATCCCAACATCACATTGCTGGAAAATCATTTTGCCGTGGAAATCATCACCCAGCACCATTTAGGCATCGAAGTGACCCGCCGGACTCCCGACATAGAGTGTTACGGCGCGTATGTGCTTGACCCTGACACGCAGAAGATCGACACCTTCCTGTCCAAGGTGACGGTGCTCTGTACAGGTGGATGCGGAGCCGTCTATGCCACGACGACCAATCCCAACATTGCCACCGGCGACGGCATTGCGATGGCTTATCGCGCCAAGGCCACAGTGAAAGACATGGAGTTCGTGCAGTTCCATCCTACAGCTCTTTATCATCCCGGTGAGACGCACCCCGCATACCTTATCACGGAGGCCATGCGCGGCTACGGCGGCATACTCCGCCTGCCCAACGGTGAGGAGTTCATGCAGAAATATGACAAGCGGCTGTCACTGGCTCCACGCGACATTGTAGCCCGTGCCATCGACAAGGAGATGAAGATACACGGGATAGACCATGTGTGCTTGGATGTCACACACAAAGATCCTGAGCAGACCAAACATCATTTCCCAAACATTTACCAGAAGTGCCTCTCCATCGGCATTGACATCACCAAGCAGTATATCCCGGTAGTGCCTTGCGCCCATTATTTGTGCGGAGGCATTAAGGTAGACTTGGACGCCTGCTCTTCCATCCATCGTCTCTATGCGGTAGGAGAGTGCTCCTGCACGGGGCTGCATGGCGGCAACCGTCTGGCCTCCAACTCTCTCATCGAAGCCGTGGTTTATGCCGAGGCTGCCGCCCGCCACTCTTTGGCACATGTTGACGAGTATGAGTTCAACAATCGGGTGCCCGAGTGGAACGATGACGGGACCATGACCAATGAGGAGAAGGTGCTGGTGGCACAAGATGTAAAGGAAGTGGGGCAGATTATGTCGGCCTATGTCGGTATCGTACGTTCAGACCTGCGTCTAAAACGAGCCTGGACACGTTTGGACTTGCTCTACGAAGAGACGGAAGAGCTGTTTAAGCGTGTCAAGGCCACCCGTGATATTTGCGAGCTGCGCAACATGATTAATGTAGGCTATCTGATTACGCGTCAGGCCATGGAACGCAAGGAGAGCCGCGGCCTGCACTATACGATAGATTACCCCAAACACGCCTATGACCAAAACTGACATACGATAATTGGCGGACACAGAAATAGGGTGTTTCACCGATAAGACGCGGAAAGGCCCCGGATGATGATTCGTCCGGGGCCTTTCCGCATGAGAATGACAGACGCTATGGATGCCAGCTGTCCAGAATGGAAGAGGGTCGTCCCTGGGTGGTGAAGGCGCCCATACCATAAGCCCCCCAGCCGTAGCCATTGTATGATTGAGGTTTCCATCCGCCGTAGGTTTCGGGTTCCCAGTAGATCACACCAGCGCAGACGGTGGAACCGAGAGCCTTCATGCGCTTCATGAAGTCTGAGGCGATTTGCGACCCGGTGGCGACATCGTTTTGCTCTACGCCAAACTCTGCTACAAGTACGGGGACACCGTATTGGGCAGCAAGTTTTTTGATCTGCGCCTCCGCCAGTTGGTTCATGGCCGGCCAGGCGCGGGAGGCATCATCGGTCTGCGGGTAGTGGGAGAGGGCGATCATGTCGAACTGTCCGCCGGCGGACTTGAACTGCTCTATCCACCAGGTATTGTCTTCATAGGCATGGTTCAGATGCGGCATGACCTTGGCCTGTGGGAAAATTTCCTTTGCGGCCCTGTAGCCCGCCATGTAGAGTTCGGCGAAGCGTCGGCGTCCGCCGGTGAGGTCGCCTTGGTCGTTCCACCATTGTCCGTCGGGATGCATCATTCCGTTGCGTGTCTCGTTTCCAACCTGCACCCAAGCCACGTCAGATCCTTGGGCTTTGATGGCTGTCAGAACTTCGCGAACATGTTCGCCCACCTTAATCTGTAGCTCTTCATGTGACAGTCCTGTCCAATCGGCCGGCATGTCTTGTCGGGAGGGATCAGCCCACCAGTCAGAGAGGTGGAAATCGATCATTACATTAAGCCCTGCCTTGTAAGCTTCTGCTGCTTTTCGCGCTACATCTTGGGTATCGCTGTACGCACAGTTGCGGTTTTGGGGATTCACCCATACGCGGAGTCGCACCATATTCATGCCTATTTCTTTCATGAGTGTAGGGCAACTGCGCTCCTCTCCCGCACTGTTATAGAATTTTTTGCCATCGGCGCTCATCTCTGTATACCAGCTGATGTCTGCTCCGCGAATGAAGGCTGTGACCGGATCGCGTGTTGTGGCCGGTTCGGTAGGGGGTGTGGGAGTGGGGGCACCACTGCTGCTGCAACCGGTGAGTCCGGATAGGGTGATGAGAAGCAGATAAAGAATGTTTTTCTTCAGCATAGGTAGAAAGATATTATGGCTGGCAGTCAAGATATGCCTGCATGATGCGGGTGGGACGTCCGTCTTCGGTAAAAGCGCCGAGACGGTATTGTGATGGCCGGCATTCCGGCTCCCAGTAGAAAACTCCCCGGCAATGTCCGTCGGTGCCGGTGCGAGCCTCCCTAAGGATGCGGCAGAGTTGCCGGTAGCCTTCATCGGGATGGTAAGCGTCCATGCCCGTTTCGACAATCATCACATCGCAACCGAATTGGCGTGCCACGTGCTTGATGTTGTTCATGCAGTTGGTGATTGTCTCATCGGCTGAGGCCTGTTTATGCCCCTCAATGGCCCAATAAGGATAGAGTGACATGCCTACCATGTCGAACTTTGTTCCGTATTTGCGCAGTATGCCCAAATTCCAGTCATAGAGTTTCTGGTCGAACCCGTCGTCAAGGTGTACGATGACAAGCGCCTTGGGCAATACGCTCTTCACCGCTTCGTAGCCGGCTTGTATGATGCCTGCGTAGCGTTCGGGATGTGTTTCGGCACGGGCCATGTCGAGGGTTATTGTCGTTTGTCCGAGACTGTCCTTTATTTCCCACCCGGTGGCGGGGTCAGTTCGGACGCTCCATAGCAGGCCGTGTGTGGTCTCGTTGCCCACCTGCACCCAGCGTGGCTCTATGCCATAGGTCTGTAGGAATGTGAGAACTTCAACGGTATGTGCCTTGACGGCCTCTTTCATTTGCGCGTAATCGTACTTTTCCCATGCGCGGGGGATGGGTTGCTTGGCAGGGTCGCACCACCAGTCAGAGTAATGGAAGTCAATCATGACATCCATGCCCAGAGCCTTAGCCCGCAGCGCCTTGTTGAGTGCGTCCTCCTTGGAGCACCAGTTGCCATGCCGGATGGGGTCGACCCATACGCGTATACGTACTGCACTCATGCCATAGTCGCGCATGAGAGCGGTGCCTTCGCGCTGGTTGCCTTGGTTGTCATATAGATGATAACCTTTGCTTTCATATTCTGTGAGCCAGCCCATATCGGCTCCTGTCACGAAGTCGTTTGTCTGTGCCCAAGAGGCAAGGCTGTAAATCAGTAAGGCACAAAATGATACAAGTAGTCGTTTCATAAAAAGTCCGTGTAAAAAGTGTCATTTCTTTTTCCCACCGGTGACGGCTATTTGAGCCGTTCCGTTCGCAAGTCCCTTGCCGCTCACATTGACTGTGGCGATTCCGGGTTGGGTGCCTGCCTGTATGATGACCGTGAGCTTTCCATTGAAGGCGTGCATCTGTGGCTGCTCGAAACTCTCCAGACAGGTGGGGTCGCCGTTGGCTACAGCTCGGAACTGTCCCTGTCCAGTCACCTTGAACTTCAGCAGGCCGTTATAGTTCGGGCAGAGATTCCCCTGTTTGTCAACCACGCTGACAGTCAGATAATGGATGTCCTGGCCATTGGCCGTAAAGTGCTCATCACGGCATCCTTCCACCAAGATATGATGTGGCTTGCCTGCCGTATGGACAGAACGGCGCATGACTGCTTGTCCCGTAGCGTCGTAGGCCACGGCTTCGATTTGCCCAGGCTCATATTTGACATCGTTCCACATCAGGCGGTAGCGCTCTTCGGGCAGGGCGGCCTCGGAGGCCGCTTTCTTGGAGCGGCGGCCCTGACTCTTGCCGTTGACGAACAATTCCACGGTTGGATAGGTGGAGTAAACAAAAACTGGAGTGGTAAGTCCTTCGCGTCCGGGCCATGTCCAGTGAGGCAGTATATGGAGTACGGGAATGCTCTTCTGCCATACACTTTGGTAAAGATAATAACGGTCTTTGGGGATGGAGGCCAAGTCGATGATGCCGAAAAGCGAGGAGTGGTTGGGCCACGCATCGGTGTCGTAGGGCGAGGGCTCGCCAAGATAATCGAAACCCGTCCAGACGAATTGTCCGATGGTCCAGGGGTAGTCTTCCGCCAAAGCCAGATCTATGTCGGGTATATTGGACCAAGAGCAATATTCCAAATCGTAGCTTGAACTCTGGTGATCGGGGGTCGTAGCACCCGCCTTGCGTTCAACGGGAAAATGGTAGACACCGCGCGAGCTGACGGTGGAAGAGGTTTCGCTGCCCAACACGAGGCATTGCGGCAGGCGGTTGTAAGCTTCTACGTAGCGGTTGGCACGGTAGTTGAAGCCCGGAATGTCGAGCATGGCGGCGAAACCGTTGTCAAGTACGCAGCTTACTTGGTCCATACCGCAGGTGACGGGGCGCGTGGGGTCTTCGCGGTGACAGATATCAAGCAGGAACTTGGCCACTTTATAGCCCTCAGGTGAACATTGGGTGGGGACTTCATTGCCGATGCTCCACATCACGACGCTGGGGTTGTTGCGATAGTGGCGCAGCATATTGACCATGTCACGTTCGGCCCATTCTGCGAAATAGCGGTGGTATCCGTTGTCGCATTTGGCGATGTCCCATTCATCGAAAGGCTCGATCATCATCATCAATCCCATTTCATCGCAAAGCCGTACCAGTTCGGGGGCGGGCATGTTGTGGGAGGTACGGATAGCGTCACAGCCCATTTCCTTCAGCATCTTGAGCTGGTGGCGTAGGGCGCTTTCATTGACAGCCGCGCCGAGCGGCCCCAGATCGTGATGAAGGCATACACCTTGGAACTTACGGTGTACCCCGTTCAGGTAAAAGCCTTTGTCAGCGACAAACTCTATAGAGCGAATGCCGAATGTCGTTTCGTATACGTCTTGTATGCGTCCGTCCGCCCAAACCCGTGTGACAGCCTGATAGAGATAAGGGGACTCGGGCGACCACAGGTGTGGATGGTCAATGGTCAGGTGTTGCTCGAAAGGCAATCCGTGATTGATATAGCCCTCATTGCTTTTTTGAGTTACCACGTGTCCATCTGCGTCACGAACGGTCGTTTCAAGTTTGAGACGGCAGGTGTCAGCGTTGGCGACGGTGGTGCGTATGCAAACAGAGGCATAGTCTGTTGCCACGTGGGGCGTAGTGATCTGTGTGCCCCATGTAGGAACGTGTACAGGCTCTGTTTCTATCAGACGGACATTGCGGTACAGTCCTGCTCCCGGATACCACCGGCTTGACTGCGGGCGGTTTTCTAATCTGACGGCCAGCAGGTTGTCTGTACCATCGGCCCTTACGAGCTCTGTAATGTCACAGTAGAACGAGTTGTAGCCATATGGCCAGAAGATGGCTTCGTGTCCGTTGACATAGACATGGGCTTCGCTCATGGCACCGTCGAATTCCAGGGTGACGCGTTTGCCCGGTGAAGTCTGAAATTTCCGGCGGTACCAGCCTATGCCCACGTAAGGCAATCCTCCGGTACGCCCCGTCTTGACCGATGCCTGTGACTCGAAGTTCTGTGTTACCGCAACGTTTTGCAAGTCATTGTTGCGGTCAAAGGGGCCACTGATTGCCCAGTCGTGGGGGATGCTTACCGGTGTCCATTGCCGGTCATTGAAACTGGGAGATTCTGCGCCCTGTGCCTCGCCGCAGTGGAAGAGCCATCCCCTTTCGAGGGTCATGGAGGAGCGCTGTCCCCGCAGGATTGCAGGCGTTATGGTGAAAAGGGTTGCAAACAATAGGAGAGGTAGGAATCTCATCGTTTTTTGAATTATGTGTCCGATTTGTAAGGCTTGCACTGCAAATGTAAGAATTATGAGCCATCGTAGCATAGAAATCGTACCATCTTTTCTTCTTGAAGGTGGCATTGGGGGAATTGCAGAATTTTTTGTCGAAAAAAAACGCCCATTCGTCTAAAAAATTTGGAGTGGTAGAAAAGTCATTGTACTTTTGCATTGTGTTAAGGATGGAAGGTGAAATCCCTGCCGTATAACGAATCTGCGACACTTAATATCACAAATGCCTAATGATTCGTAATAAGAAGCGGCAGTTCCTGCCTGTCCTGCTCCATTGAAGAAAGACATACAGTACAAGCTATAAGGTAATAGTGTTTTTTAGGTAAATGACGAAGGCTCATTATACGCTGTGAAGCGAGTAATGAGCCGCTTTTGTATGGTGTCCGTCCGTGGTGTGGAGGCTTTCTGCCATTGGAGGGTTGAAAAGTTCGCCGCCCTCTGTCGGCCTATGCCCGACAGAGGGCGGTGAAAGGGGGGCAGTCTTTTCCTCTTTAATATAAGAGAGTGCCAGAAATGCACCAATAGCTGTTGCTGCCGCCTTCTGGCGCACCTTGTGGTATTTGGACAGACAGGGTATGTTCGCCTGCCTTGAGATTTCCAAGATATATATAATCGGGATTGGTGACCGTACCTGGACACCAGTTGGACCGGCTAAGGTCTGAAGAGCTTAATCCGTTACTGAAATTGCCGGAGCAGGGATTGTTGTTGCGGTAAGTGCCACAATCATCGCGCCAAGGCACAAAGGTAATAATACGTTGGTTGTCCAGCCAGATCGTATTGGGCTTGGGATTGAACTCATCGCCACCGCCCCAGCCGCCGTGTCCGGTAGTTGTATAAACGAGACGAGCCAGCGGAGCGTCTTCTGCAAGTGTGAATTTGACGGTGAGGGAGTCGTTGAGCATGAAGACGGGGTAGGGCTGTCCTGCCTGCTCCAGGTAATTGACTGTGTTGAAGAGCGGAAGTGTCTTGACGGGTTTCCGCTCTTCTTCGGGGTAGTATTTGAAACGGAGGGAAAGGCGGTGCCCCTTGGCGTCCCAGTTGCCGATATAGGCTCCGATCCAAGCTTCGCCTTGTAACTGGTCGGCCAGAAGGGTGATGTCTGTCTTGTAAATGACGGAGTCTGCCCATGTTTGCCCAGGCACTCTGTTTTGATTGAAGTGGCGTACGCCAAATCCTGTGAAGAAGCGCATCAATTCGAGCGGAACCTCGTATGAAGGAGTGCTGACGAGGCCGTGGTAGTCTGTCGTGCCGGAATGGAAGGATGGAACGCTGTTGAGATCACGCAGCGCGTTGAGGAATGATTGCTCCTTGCCGGTTGGAATGAGGAAAATGGATCCGGTACGATCGTACGCGTCACCTTCTGAATATTGCGAGACTTCGGCAAAGATACTGCGCCCGTCAACTTTAGCGGGCAACTTTACTTTCTTGAGTATAATCGTGCCGCCACCAGCTTGATAGGTGATGCCGCTTTCAAGCTTCTCGGGGAGCTTTGCCCCATTGAAGCAGATACGTTCCTGATCGAAGACGGGTATTGTTATCACGCCACTTTGATTGATTGCATATTGGTAGTCGCTGGCCTTCATTTGTAGCCCCCATGTCGTGGGCAAGATGGGTATGGATTTCTTGACAGGCTTGATAGCTGTAGCCTCTTGTATCATATCGCCGTTACGTGCCACCTTAAGTACCAGTCCGTTGGGGATTCCGACATGCGGCTGTGGCGTTCCGAGAAAGGGTATGTCTGAAGTGTACCATACATCAATGGTGTTAGAGTTGATGATGGTGCGCACAATCTTACAGTGGAGGCCGAGCACCTTGTCTGTTCCGACTTCCTTGAATCCTTTGTCCAGTTCGAACGGAGTGACGGAGGAGATGACACGTGAGTCTGGCAGTTCGGCGCGTCTGTATGACTGCGAGGTGGAGTAGTCAATGTAGGTGCCTGTTATGAGATGCTTTTCTTCTCGTTGTACAGGGGATGTCCCTGAAGTGGGGGGTGCGGGAATGTCGGAGATTGCGGCCTGTTTGCCCACAATGGTGAGCAGTGTGCCCCCCGGTCGCGTTTTTCCCTTGTAGCTCGATTGATAGGTTACTTCGATGCCTTTGACCCCTTTCATTTTTTTCGTATAGTTCTGTGCTTCGGCTGATATGCCGAACAAGGTGCAGAGTACAAGTAGCCAGAACTTGGCGGAAAGAAAGTTTTTCATAGGATTCAGTCGCTTTAATATTTGTCTGTTTGCAAATATAACAAGAGCTTTAAGCTTGCCAAACGCTGGCCTTCCGTTTTTTGTCATAGAGAGGAGATATATAGGGACTGTCATGTCGGAATAGTTAAAAGGCGCAACGAGCGCAAAAAATTTGGTCTGCTAAAAATAAAGGCATATCTTTGCAGCGATCAAAAAAAGAGATAGAAAGCTGTCGCGTATGAAAGATGGCGGGGAAGTGCTTCCTGCTGTCGGATTCGCGAAGAGCGTGCCTACATGAAAGGATTCTGGCGTACAAGCAGAAGGCGAGCCAGGGTTCTTTCGGTTTTTTTTACTACTTACTCTGGGAGAAACCAATAAAATACCACCATTTATATGGCATATATGACTCAAGAGGGCTACGATAAAATGGTAGCTCAGCTCCGCCACATGGAGTCGGTGGAGCGCCCGGCAGCTTCCGCAGCCATTGCAGAGGCTCGTGATAAGGGAGATCTTTCTGAAAACAGCGAGTATGACGCAGCCAAGGAAGCGCAAGCCATGCTTGAAATGAAGATCAATAACCTAAAGGCCACCATAGCTTCAGCCAAGATTATTGACGCGTCAAAGTTGCGCAGCGATGTCGTGCAGATTCTCTCTACAGTCGAGATGAAGAATGCGAAGACGGGTATGATAATGAAATACACCATCGTAAGTGAAAGTGAGGCGAATCTGCGTGAGGGGAAGATTTCTTCGACTACGCCGATCGCGCAGGGACTGCTGGGAAAAAAGGTTGGTGATGTCGTAGAGGTAAAGATTCCTCAAGGGACAGTCCATCTCGAAATACTCAGCATATCGGTTGGAGCTTGACATTGAGGATCAGGAGAATCATGTGCGGATGAGATTTCCTATTATAATATGTAACATACAACTCTTTCCTATATGACCATCTTTTCTAAAATCATAGCCGGGGAGATTCCCTCGTATAAATGTGCGGAGAATGACAAGTTCTACGCTTTTCTTGATATCAATCCTGTCGTGCAGGGACATACGCTGGTCGTACCCAAGCGTGAGGTGGACTATATATTCGACCTGAGTGACGAGGAGCTGTCTGAAATGATCGTTTTTGCCAAACGGGTGGCGAAGGCGATACGTGCGGCTTATCCTTGTCGTAAGGTGGGAATGGCTGTGCTGGGTCTTGAAGTAAACCATGCACACATACATCTCATTCCCTTGCAGAATGAAGGTGATATGGATTTTCGTAAGCCTAAATTGCAGCTATCGGCAGAGGTCATGCAGCAGACGGCAGACACTATTCTCGCTCATTTTGAATGAGCGAAACTTACCCGCAAACGGATTTCCCTCTATGGCAAGAGGGATGTGGCTGCAAAAAACTTTTGGCAAAGTTTGTCTGTTACGGTGTGAGTGCGTAACTTTGCACCTGCTATGAAGCCAACGGATTTTGGCGTAATGGCAAGTGTCGGACTTGTAGCTCAGTTGGTTAGAGCAACAGACTCATAATCTGGAGGTCATAGGTTCAAGCCCTATCTGGTCCACATTGGAATCATCCGCCTGCTTTTAAGCAGGCGGATGATTTGTTTTATGCGTTGGTCACCCATTAGTGTGTTTGAAGAGGGATTGGGGGGCATGCCCTTGCGCGGAATCTTGTGCCGAAGAAAAAATGATGTGCTCTTCATTGTCAGCAGAAGCTCTTTACGACTTTATTTCCCGTTTGTAGTCGATGAATCATTATCTTTGTAAAATCATAGCTTGTGATACGATTGCGTATCCGCTATAATATAGTCAATGATAATTGGGGATCTGTTAAAGAGATGATTCGTATGAAGAAGTTACCTCTATTTGTGTCTGTTGTGTTTTTGATATCTGCTGTTATTTCGTGTTATGGCGGATATAGGAATGCTGCCCATTGCATGCGGCAGGATTTGGATCAGGCATTGGCATATACGATCGCTTATCGCGGCATCGAGGTGATGCGTCAGGATTCGATACGTGCTTACAAGGCAATGTCTCAAAATGAAGGCTCTCAACTTACTATCATTCTTGAAGACAAGGTTCTTCGCAGTCATCTTCGGCAGGCACTTGTCAAGGATGTCGCCTATATTGCATGTGAGGTGCGAGAGCATGAAGGGAAATACGATGTAAACTTTCGGAGTGAGGCTTCGTGCTCCGCTTCTATGCTGTTTTCCATGTCCGATCAACGTTTGTCGCTTGTGCTGAGTATGATGATGGCCATGAGTTTGCTTTGGTCGCTCTATCCATTGCGAAAGAGGGCGAAGTGTAATGATTCATATGGAGGCTTGCGCTATGATAGCGCTTCCGATAGGTTCGTTACCTCTCAGGGTTCTCTCCTGCACCTCACTCCCATGCAGCATACTTTGATGAGGATGTTTTTTAATTCGGGGACTCGCACGCTCTCCAAACAGGCTATCTGTGATACGCTTTGGCCCAAAAAGCCCGATGCCAGCGATACTCTCTACACGTTAATTCGTCGTCTTAAACCTATCATTGAGGAGCATTCTGACTTGCGGATAGAGTCAGATCGGGGAAAGTCCTATGTGCTGAGGCACAACGGTGTAGGATGAATGACAGCAATTGTCAGGCAAATGTCAGTTTGTATGTTCAGCATGGCCTTTGACCCGTGCTTACTTTTGGGCAAAAGAAATTCTGCCCTATGCTTAAGTATGTGTTCCTTTTCTTATTTGCGCTTGCCCCATTCTCGCTGAGTGCGCAGGAGGCAAATGACAGTGTCATAGCCGAGGCCGTCATCAAGGCTGACCGTGTGTTGAAGACAGCCGATGGTTTTAGGCTGTATCCCACAGCCCGACAGTTAGAGTCTTCAAAGGATGGCTATAGTTTGATTGCCCGCTTGTCTCTTCCACAAATCAAGGTGAATGAGGCATTGCAGACCATTGAGGCCAACGAAATGATTGGGACGGTTGAAGTTCGTGTCAATGGTATTGTAGCCTCTAAACAGGACTTGATGTCGCTGGACATGAAGTCTGTCAAGAGCATTGACTACATTGAACGCCCGGGATTGGTTTACGGATCTGAAGTGGGGCGTGTTATTAATATTCTTACCCGGCGTGCAGAAAGCGGTTATGTACTGGGAGGGCAGGTCATGCAGGCGTTTACGACCCCATTGAATAATAGCAACCTGCATGTCCGGTACAATCGGGGAAAGCAAGAGTTTTCATTGAACTATAGTTTGAGTGCCGCTAACTGGAACCGGCAGCAAAGTACGGAGGATGCCGAATACATCCTGAATGACAATAGCCGCCAGTTTGTCATTCGCGAGGGCAAGACGAACTGTGACAAGCGCCTCAATCATCGCATTGCCTTCAAATACAATGTTGCGGAGGCGGATAAATATGTGGTGCAAATGACCCTTTCTGGTCGCTTTGATAAGGTGCCAGCCTATGATGCGGTTCAGGCAGAACAGTACGTTGGGCTTCACTCAAACAGGATCGGCATCCATAGCGGCTCCAGAGGGATCACGCCGCAAGCCGATTTGTATTTTCAATACACATTGCCTCACAAACAATCTGTTACAGCCAATGCAGTGGGCACATACATGAACCAAACATACGATTATCAGTATGAATCCGCACTGCCTTATGCTTATCACTCCAGTGGCGACCAACATGTTTTGAATACCGAGTTGCGATACCAGAAGCAATGGCGGCGTATGAGCTTGGCGGTTGGAGGGAAATACGATCTGCTGTCTACGAAGGACAGTTATGTCGGGAGTATTGCAACAGTCAACGAGATCAACCGTTCGCAATACAATGTCTATGCCCAAATGTCCGGTTCTTTCTGGGGGAAGCTGAACTATCAAGCGGCCATAGGGATTGAAGGATCGTCATACGCTCAAAACAAAAAGAAATATGATTATAGTCAGATTATCCCTGTATTTTCGCTGGGCTGGAATCCCAGTCGCCATTGGTCGGCAGGTTATTCATTTAAGATGCAGCAATGTGCCCCGCGTCTTGCCCTTATCAATGACATTACCAGCATGCGCAATGAGATGGAATACGTCGTGGGAAACCCCGACATACAGCCACATCACCGGTTTGAGCATACTCTGACAGCCAATTACCACGACAAGCGAGTTCAGTCATCTTGGATGGCTCTCTATCGCACCAATCCTGATACGTGGATGGATGAAATCTCACGAAGCGCGGACAATAAGTTCTATTTCAAACAGCAGAACAAAGGAGATGTGAACATGCTCTACATTTCCAACCAGACTACGGTGCAAGTCATACCAGAGCATTGGGATGTGACACTGAGTGCCTCGTTTATCCGCTGTTTCAACTTTGCCGACACCTATACGCATTGCTATTCTGCATGGATGTGGGGCGCCAGCACCAATGCCTATCTGGGCACATGGAGCTTGGCGGCCAGCTTTGACAACGGATGGCGTTCCATGGAAGGCGAGGTAAGAGTACGTCAGGGATCGATGGCTTATCTCTCTGCTTCCCGTAAATTGGGGCAATGGGGTAGTGTCCGTTTGGTTTGGCAAAATATGCTTGGAAGCGGTATCCATCGTGGAGAGACATGGCTGATGAATCAGAATGTGAGGAAGCGCTGTGTCACCTACGAGGCCAACTTGGGTCATATGGTATTTGCCACGCTGTCGATAAACCTGTCGAAAGGGAAACGCTACGAGTCATCGCGTAAGACAATGGATAATACCGATGTAGAATCTTCGACTGTGGTAGCCAAGTAGAGAAGGAGCGGGGGGAATGATTCCGGCTTTTTCCAGTTGTGGGAAATACCGGTGCCATCGTTGATAAATAGAGCGTAGAGTAGCGGGGACGATGAAAGAGGCAGGAGCATATAAAAAACAGCGTAGACGAAAGATGCCTACGCTGTTCCGGAGTGCGCTTCAGGATGGGCTTGAACCAACGACCCCCTGATTAACAGTCAGGTGC
>Cebus_capucinus_imitator_PRJNA485217_SSR118__coassemble_368_pt1 | contig 17766 bp, 13 predicted proteins | sample Cebus_capucinus_imitator_PRJNA485217_SSR118__metabat2_low_PE_012 | metagenome-assembled genome bin Cebus_capucinus_imitator_PRJNA485217_SSR118
GGAGGAAAATGCTGCCGGACGGGCGTTGGGACGACAGCCCCCCGGTACTTTACATGCAAAACGTTCATCTGATAAAAAACAAATATAACATGCCAACTTCCAGCCAAGGAGCTAACGGAACCTCTTTCCAGCGTAAGTCCGGCAAGCGCAAGACACAAGCCCCGACAACTGACGAATACGGGCATCTTCAGCCGCAGGCGGTAGAACTCGAACAGGCGGTTCTGGGTGCTTTGATGATAGAAAAAGACGCTTATTTCCAGGTCAGCGAAATCCTGAGTCCGTCCAGTTTCTACGACAAGCGCCACCAGATTATTTATGATACCATACGCAGGCTCAATCTGGAGGAGAAGCCTGTAGACATCCTTACAGTCACGGAGGCCCTGCGTTCCACGGGGCAGCTCGAAGAGGTAGGCGGCCCCTTCTACATCACCCAGCTCAGCGGCATGGTGGCCTCGTCTGCCCATATAGAATACCATGCGCGCATCATCGCCCAGAAAGCCCTGGCCCGTGAGCTGATTACCTACACGAGTAACATCCAGACCAAGGCATTCGATGCCACAGAGGATGTGGATGAACTCATGCAAGAGGCGGAGGGCAAGCTTTTCGAGTTGTCCCAAACCAACCTGCGCAAGGACTACACCCAGATAGATCCTGTCATCAAAGAGGCGTTTGAGATGGTGCAGAAGGCCGCCGCACGTTCGGACGGTATGAGCGGAATAGCATCCGGGTTTCATGCACTCGACAAAATAACGTCCGGCTGGCAAAATTCCGACCTCGTCATATTGGCCGCACGTCCTGCGATGGGCAAGACGGCGTTTGCGCTCAGTATGGCCAAAAATATCGCTGTAGACCAACAGATACCGGTAGCGATGTTCTCGCTCGAAATGTCGAATGTGCAGCTGGTGAACCGCTTGATCGTCAATGTCTGTGAGATCAAGGGCGAGACACTGAAGAGCGGACAGCTGAAGCCCTATGAGTGGCAGCAGCTGGACTCCCGTGTCAAGGAGCTGTACGGTGCTCCGCTCTATGTGGACGACACGCCGTCGCTCTCCGTCTTCGAACTGCGCACCAAGGCGCGCCGTCTCGTCCGTGAGCACGGCGTGAAAGTGCTGATGATAGACTATTTGCAGCTCATGAATGCCTCGGGCATGAACTTCGGCAGCCGGCAGGAGGAAGTTTCCACCATCTCACGTTCACTGAAGGGGCTTGCCAAGGAACTGAACATTCCCGTCTTGGCCCTCTCACAGCTGAATCGTGGCGTAGAGACGCGTGAGGGACCGGACAAAAGGCCGCAGCTGGCCGATTTGCGTGAATCCGGCGCCATCGAGCAGGATGCCGATATGGTACTGTTCATACACCGCCCGGAGTACTATAAGATCTATGAGGACGAGAACCACAACGACCTTCGCGGAAAGGCGGAAATCATCATAGCGAAGCACCGTAACGGTGCGGTAGGGAGTGTGCTGCTCAACTTCCGAGGCGAGTTTGCCCGTTTTCAGAACGTGGAGGACGAGAGCTTAGGGAGTCAGGGGCGCGAGTCGGGAGGTATGGGAAATCCCTACGCACCGGCTTCCGGCGCTGATGCGGGTCTGCTGCCTTCGCATGCCGGCGCCGGCTCACAGATGCCTCCGGCCGGCATGGAGGATAATTTTCCTCCCTTCGCCTCCGACATGCCTTTCGCGCCACCGGCAGGACAGGCCGATTTCTAATTCCCGCAAGCCGTCTGTCGGTCTGACATCCTGTCAGAAGACTCTTGCATCAGCCATTTCACTTGCATCCTAATAAAACCAACTGCCATGAAACACAATTTTACCACAAGAGGCTTGGTATGCGCCCTCTTGTCAGCCTGCATGATGTCCGCCTCCGGGCAGGACATGAAGGAGATGTGGGGAGGAACAAAGACTTCTGCCGCACCCGCCAAACCAAGCAGGGAGGAGAGTCTCTTTGAGAAAGGGAATTACGCCATGTTCATACACTGGGGACTCTATTCCCAACTGGCCAACCGCTGGAAGGGAAAGACCTATTACGGCATTGGCGAGTGGATGATGAACGAAAACATGGCAGGCATACCTGTCGAGGAATACAAGGCAGTAGCCTCCACGTTCAATCCGAAAGGGTTTGACGCACGCGCCATTGCCCGGCTGGCCAAGGATGCCGGCATGAAGTACATCGTCATTACCAGCAAACACCATGATGGCTTTGCCATGTACGACTCCCGGGCATGCGATTTCAACATTGTACGCCAGACACCTTTTGCCCGTGACCCCATGAGAGAACTGGCGCAAGCCTGCAAAGAGGAGGGACTGGGGCTGGGGTTCTACTATTCCCATAACCAGGACTGGACTTATCCGGGAGGCAACGGGGGGCCGAAGACAGACGCGCAAGGCCATCCCAAGACTTTCGATGATTATTTTAGGGAGAAGTGCCTGCCCCAAGTAGAGGAAATCACGCGAAACTACGGTGACATAGAGCTTGTGTGGTTCGATACGCCGGGCGGCATGCCCGAAAAGTACGCCCGCAAACTCGTGGAGGTGGTACACCGCAATCAGCCGCACGCGCTGGTATCCGGGCGTGTGGGGTACGGAATGGGAGACTACCAAACCCTGGGCGACATGGAAGTGCCCTTGGAAAATGTGCCCGGATTGTGGGAAAGCGTGGATGTGACCAACGATTCGTGGGGGTATGCCTGGTACGACCAAAATTGGAAGACGCCCCAACAGGTGCTCTTCAATTTGGTGAGCACCGTTGCGCGCGGCGGCACTTTCATGATGAACGTGGGTCCCGACGGTCAGGGTGAAATCCCTGCTGCGGCGCAGGCTGCACTGCGCTCTGTGGGCAGGTGGCTCAACCGCCACCCCTACGTCATCTACGATGCGGGAGCTTCGCCGTGGGGGCATGCCCTGCCCTGGGGAGATGCGACCACCCATGCCGGCAACCTTTATCTGACCGTTTTCCGCTGGCCGACGGACGGAAAACTGTATGTTCCCGGCGTTCTGTCCGAGGTTTCCAAAGTGGAGCTGATGGAGGAGAAAGGTTCACGCAAGCTGAAGTTCAACAGATCCGGCAACTGGCTGGTTGTGGATGTTCCTGCGGCGGTTCCGGAAAAGCTGGCCACCGTGTTGAGGATCACCCCGCAAGCATCCGATTCATTTCGCGTAGACCGCACTTTGGCTGTTGACCCACACATAGGGCTTTGCGCTTCCGTGAAATTTGCGACGGCGGAGAACGGTGACATACACAAGCGGCAATGGATGGAGAAGTTCGGCGAATGGAAAACCGCCTATGCGGTGGACAAATGGACTGAAGCCACGCGCGCGACATGGGAGGTAGAGATCAAAGAGCCTGGCAGTTACCAGCTCTCCCTTCACTATGCAGGCACCTCGCGCATGGTCTGGCGCATCGATATGGAGGGGGGCGCATTCATCCAGAACCAGCAGGGAGCGTCCTCCGCCTACGCGGATTACCCCATCGGACAAGTGACGTTTGACCGTCCGGGCAAACACCGTTTGAGCGTACGCCTGCTTGAAGGGAATATGGCAGACGCCAGCCTGACGGCACTGACAGTCATGCCAGTTGAATTTTAGCTGGGGAGAGCGCCTCCTCCACCGTGATAACAGATTCAAGTTTAAGACTTGAACTATAAAAATACAGACTTGAATCACAGGATTCAAGTCTGTATTTTGTATCTTGCAGACGGATTGGGGAGTGAGGTCCAAGCTTTACGCAGCGGAAGCCCTTTCTCCCTGTCTGAAAAAACAATTGAAGTATGGCAAAATATACCATGAAGAAGCTGGCCGGCGGAATGCATGGCCAAGGAGAGAAAACTTTTCCCAAACTGATGAGTTCCGGTGTGACAGGCATTGATGCCATAGCCGAGACCATCGAGTACCGTACCTCTTTCACGCGGGGCGATGTGGCTGGTCTGCTGGCTGAACTCGCCGCTGTGGTGGCCGAAAATGTGGCGAAGGGACGTACGGTGAAGATCGACGGGCTTGGCTCATTCCGGGCGGTTCTCGGGCTCGTGGGGAAGGAGGAGCGCGGCCCTTGGACTGAAGACGGTGCCAGCCGCCTTGCCACAGGGCGCAATGTCAGATTAAAGACGGTGAATTTCAGGCCTGACGTGGAACTGACACATCAGGTGGAGCAGCGTATGGAACTTGAACGCGTCAAGGACATGAGTCAGGGAAATGAGATCACCTCTACGCTGGAGGAACGGGCTTCTGCCGCCCGGAAATTCATCTCTGAAAACGGCTTTATCCGTGTGGGAGACTACACCCGAATTACAGGGCTTCCCCGCTCAACGGCCTCCGTGGAATTGCGCCGCCTCTCCGAAGACGAGACCAGTGGCATTGTTTCGAGAGGCGTAAGGGCTGGCAAAATCTATCTGAGCCGCGAATAGCCCTGTTTTCCGTTGTCCCATGTACCCTAAAAGCGGGGTTCACACGATAAAGGCATAAAGTTGACATTCCGCATCAGTTCCTTCTCTTGCATAGTTTCAGTCCTACATAGGAGATTAGTGCGTCCGCTTTCCGTATCCCGCCCCGGGCACGGATTGCCGCCCGCCCACTTTCTTTCGTCCTTATAAAAACAGGCCCAGTGCTTTAGCCTTGTTTAACTGTAGCATGGGAATTGATGTGGATACGATTAGTAACTTTGCAACGTCAAAATTGGGCGTTTTTCAATGCGGGGACTTGCATGCCAGAACTACGCCGCATCTTTGCTTCACCTGTTTGGAACTATGCCGGATGGGAGGCTTGCTGCTGTAGGGTGTCCTCCGTTACTTATGCTAACGCATGGCAAACAAGAATAAATAAAGATTTATCGATAATCTATAAACCCATAATCTATGAAAAAGAGTATAGTGTTGGCTTTCGGCCTTTGTACTTTGGTAGCATTTACCAGCTGTAAGTCTCGTGAGAGTGCTTACAAGCAGGCTTGGGAACAGGCTCAGGCGCAGGGCGGACAGTCGAACGAGCAGCAGGTGGTGACGGATAATTCCAGCCAGACCACACCGGTTACCCCTGTAACCCCCGTCACGCCCTCCGTGCAGCAGGAGACCGTGGATCACAGCGATGTACGTGAGATACAGGGGGAGATGACGGTTGTGAGCGGCAATCCCCTCAAGACCTACAGTGTAGTTGTCGGTAGTTTCGTGACGCAGGCTAACGCAGAAGGACTGAAAGCCCGCTTGCAGAACAGCGGCTATGACTCACGTGTTGTCAAGACAAACGAGACAATCAACAATCAAACCGGGTGGTTCCGTGTAATTGCTTCATCGTATGACGACAAGGCATCGGCTGTGCAGTCACGTAATGCCTTGAAGCCGACCTATAGCGGAGCTTGGCTGCTGTACAGCAGGAAGTAAGAAAATTGCCCGACGGGCTCTTGCGGTATGGGGAACAAGGGCGGATTCTTTCTGTTCGCAGTTCCAACACCGAGGGCTTGTCGGCGATTTGTTTTCTCTTTGTATGCAAATCAACAACAAGAAATCTCTACTCGGCCTGACGCTGGATGAGATGAAAGGCCTGGCTGTGGAGTTGGGCCTCCCTTCGTTTGTAGGAAAGCAGATAGCGGGCTGGGTCTATGGCAAGCGCGTGAGGGAGATTGGCGAGATGACCAATTTGTCCAAAGTGGCCCGTGAGCGTTTGTCTGATGCTTATACCATAGGAGGGACGCGTCCGGTAGAGCGCTATCAGTCCGTTGACGGCACGGTCAAATACCTGTTCGCTGTAAATGGCAGAGGCTATGTGGAAACCGTCTTCATTCCCGATGACGGACGTGCTACACTGTGCGTCAGTTCGCAGGTAGGATGCAAGATGGGGTGCTCCTTTTGCATGACAGGCAGGCAGGGGTACGAGGCTTCGCTTTCGGCGGCAGACATACTGAACCAGATCTACTCCCTGCCTGAGGCGGACCGGCTGACGAATGTTGTTTTTATGGGACAGGGAGAGCCGTTTGACAATCTGGATGCGGTGCTCCGTGCCACGGAGGTGCTTACAGCGGATTGGGGCTACGGATGGAGTCCGAAGCGAATCACCGTGTCGAGTGTGGGGCTGGCAAAGGGACTAACCCGTTTCCTGCAGGAAAGCCAATGTCATTTGGCCATCAGCCTGCACAACCCCTTCCCCGAGGAGCGGCAGGCGATGATGCCGGCAGAGCGTGCGCTGGGCATACGTGAGGTCGTGGCGACCTTGGAGCAGTACGAGCCGTTTCTGAAAAGATGCGAGGAAAGACGGCAGCATCATGAAATCGCGCATCAGCGGAGATTGTCTTTCGAGTATATTGTCTTCAAGGGCGTGAACGACAGCCGCAGGCATGCGGACGAGCTGTTGCGCCTTCTGGGGCGTTTGGACTGCCGCGTGAACCTGATACGTTTTCATCACATACCCGGCTCACCTCTGCATGGTCTGGACGATGAGGGAATGACTGCCTTTCGCGATTATCTGACCAGCCATGGCCTGTTCACTACGATCCGTGCCTCGAGGGGGCAGGACATTTTCGCCGCCTGTGGTCTTCTCAGTACGGCGAAGCAAGAGCAATTGAAGACGATGCAAGACCAGTCTTGACGATTGGCATCAAACAGTAATTCCGGAATGAAGAAAGATACGAATGCTGCTGGTGAACAACCACAGCCACATGACACTTCCTTGCAAAAAGTGAAGGTAGCCATCACCCAAGGCGATATCAACGGGGTGGGCATAGAATTGATTCTGAAGGTCTTCGCGGACAGCGAGATGCTCAACCTTTGCACGCCTGTCGTATATGGGCATGCCAAGGTCTTCAATTTTCACCGCAAGGCATTGGGGCTCAACACGCCCTACCAGATTATCTCCACCCCCGATGAAGCCCAAGAGGGACGCTTGAACTTTGTGAGCTGCTCAGATGATGAAACCAAGGTGGAGTTCGGCCGTCAAAGTGCGGAGTCCGGTCATGCGGCGTTCATGGCTCTTGAAAGTGCAGTAGCCGATGTCAAGAGCGGGAAGGCCGATGTATTGGTGACAGCCCCCATCAACAAGGCCAGCATACAAAGCACAAACTTTCGTTTTGCGGGGCACACGGAATACCTGCAAGACCGATGGACGGGTGGGGAGAATGAGCCACTGATGGTTCTTTGCAATGATTTGATGCGTGTCGCGCTGGTCACGACTCATCTGCCCATTTCGGAAGTGGCCTATGCCATTACGGAAGAGCGGGTAACCCAGAAGATACGCCTCCTTCAGGAGGCTCTCACACGGGATTTCCGCTTGTCGGCTCCGCGTATCGCTGTCTTGGCGCTCAATCCCCATGGTGGCGACGGTGGGGTACTCGGGCATGAGGAAGAGGAGATCATTGCACCTGCTGTCAAGACCCTGTCGGATACCGGAGTGTCATGCTTTGGCCCTTTTCCGGCGGACGGATTCTTCGGTGCGGGAACGTATCGTCAGTTCGACGGAGTACTGGCCATGTACCATGACCAGGGCCTTGCTCCATTCAAGGCGCTTACGACAGGCGGTGGCGTCAACTTCACAGCGGGGCTTCCCTTTGTGCGCACGTCACCCGACCATGGTACGGCTTACGACATCGCGGGGCAGGGTGTAGCCCAATCCGATTCATTTAGAAAGGCCGTGTACAGTGCCATAGACATCTACCGGAACCGGCAGTCATACGATCAGGCGCACGCCCATCCACTATCCAAGTTGTATCAGGACAGAAAAGAAAAGTAGATTTTTAGCAAAATGAAGTTTGCCATCATAGCTGCGGGCGAAGGCTCACGGCTACAGCAAGAGGGGATCGCTCTCCCCAAACCTTTGGTTCAGCTCTGCGGCGAGGCAATGGTAGACCGTCTCATTCGGATTTTCCGACAGAACCATGCGGAGGAGATTGTCATCATAGTCAATAAGCTGAACCCCTTGACAGAACGCCATTTGCGTGAATTGCTGGAAAGCGGACAGGGAAGAGACATTCGGCTGGTCGTACAGACCACTCCCAGCTCCATGCATAGTTTTGCATGCATCGCGCCCTATTTGTCTGACAGTCCCTTTTGTCTGACGACCGTTGACACTGTTTTTAAAGAGACAGAATTCAGCTCCTTTATACATCATTTCGAACAGTCAGAAGCTGACGGCTGCATGGCTGTGACAGACTACATAGATGATGAGAAACCCCTCTATGTAGCGACGGATGCCGACCGCATGATAACAGGCTTTCACGACAAGAATGAAGGTGACCGTTATATTTCAGGAGGAATCTATTGCTTGCGCCCCAACTCACTTGAAGTGCTGCACCATTGCTTGGAGACGGGGATGAGCCGAATGCGCAATTTCCAGCGTGAGTTGGTACGGGAAGGACTGAAGCTCGAGGCTTGTCCGTTCAGCAAGATACTTGACGTAGATCATGCCGGGGATATAGCCAAGGCAGAGACTTTTATAAGGAGTTGAGCGTATGAACATATTAGGTATCAGCCGTTCACCCCGTTTCAGCCCCCATTCTGTGGACCGTGACGCGGCTATTTTCTCTGCCGTTTCTGCCCGAATGTTGCGTGGGCGCAACCGCGTGTCGGTCATCAGTGAGGACCTGTTCATAGATCCCGATCTGAGTGAGTTCGATTTGATCTTTTCGATGGCACGTGACTCACGGGTTTTGCGGATACTGGCAGAGGCAGAAGCCAAGTATGGCATCCCTGTTTTCAATTCTGCACAGGCCATTATCAAGTATGACCGCTCGCACTTGACCCAACTGTTTTCTGGTTTGGGGCTTTCCCAGCCTCCATCCCGCATCATCCGACTGTCATCCGAAAGGCCGCAGGATGCTTTGAACGGTTTGAAATATCCCTTATGGATCAAGCGTGGCGAATCTTGTGCCCAGTCGGAAGGCGATGTGTGCTTCGCTGAAAACGCGGAGGAGGTATCGGAGATTTTGGAGAAATTCAGCTGCGAGGGGATACGTGAACTGGTCGTGTCGGAGCATGCCAGTGGCGATCTCATCAAGTTTTACGGTGTGGAGGGAACGTCTTTCTTCGATTACAGTTATCCAATGGAAGAGGGGGGATTCAGTAAGTTCGGACTGGAGGAGCACAACGGACATCCCACCCACTACGTGTTTTCATTGGACGATCTGAAAAAGCTTTGCAACTTAGCCGCCCGAAAGAGTGGCTTTACCATTTATGGGGGAGATGCCGTCATCTGCCCCGATGGCACGCCACTCATCATAGACTTTAATGACTGGCCCAGTTTTGCCAGTTGCCGCAAGGAAGCGGCAAAGGCTATCGCCACACGTATTAAGAGTGTGTGTCAGGAATAAGACCAGCGCATCCTCATAGACCGTCCGCGTTCTTTATTGGGACTGTCTCCAACTTTTTTATCTTAGAAAGAAATCCATATTTTGTCATGTCAGAAGACAGCAAGACAACACAATTACAGTCTACGCTCAAATCGCAGGATACAGAGGAGTGGCTTGACATTCACTTCACCCGCCCATTAGGCTTGTTATGGGCACGATTCTTCAATCATTTCAATATACACCCTAACGTTGTAACAATCCTCAGCATCATCTTGGGGGTAGCGGCAGGGGTGATGTTTTATTTTCCCGACTTGTTTCACACAGTCTTGGGCATCCTGCTGCTTGTATGGGCCAACCTGTATGACAGCGCTGATGGCCAGCTCGCACGTATGACGGGCAAGAAGACCCGTTGGGGACGTATCTTAGACGGCTTTGCAGGTGATGTATGGTTCTTTACCATTTATGCGGCTATCTGCCTCCGCCTGCAAGATGAATACATTCCCGGCACAACAGTAGAGTGGGGGATTGGGATCTGGTTGCTGACGGCTTTTTCCGGCTTTATCTGTCATGGAAAGCAATGCCAGCTGGCAGACTATTATCGCAACATCCACTTGTTCTTCCTGAAGGGAAAGAGTGGTAGCGAGCTGGACAACTACGCCAAGCTGCGCGAAGAATTCAGGAATCTCACCTGGCGTAAGGATGGCGTTTGGATGGTATTCCTCTATTTTTATGGTAATTACACGCAGTCTCAGGAGAAGCTGACCCCGGCATTCCAGTGTTTCCGCAATGCCTTGGTAGCCCGTTTCGGAGAGAAACCGCTTCCGGAGGATCTGCGGTCAGATTTCAGACGAGGAAGCCTGCCCTTGATGAAGTATGCCAATATCCTGACATTCAACTGTCGCGCCATCGTCCTTTACATATCCCTACTTTTAGGCCATCCTTGGATCTACATCCTGTTTGAGATTACTGTCATGAACTTGCTGTTTTTTTACATGCGCTCATGCCACGAGGCACTTTGCAGGCGCATGATGGCGAAGTACCAACTCGTTGCCTGACGTTTCTTTTTTTTCAAGGCATTGGGCTTCCACGCACATAATCGGCATATTCCTGCAAGTTGCCTGCGGATGTTGGGAAAAAGCCTGCCTTGTCACAACGCTGTCTATATATGAAGCCTCTTTATAGAAATCTCTTTCTCCTTTTCGGCATCGCGGCCATAATCGTGATGCTGTGTAACTTTCAGGTCGATTATACCCAGCTTGAAGACAATCTGGGGCGTGCCGGCCTATACCTGCCAGCGGTCGTCGGCGTATGGGTCTTTGTCTATGCATTCAACGCGTGGGCGTTTCAAATCATCGTGAACAGCGGGTCGCATACCAAGCATCTGGCCTACAGGCATGCCTACAAACTGACGGTATCAGGTTTTGCTTTCAGCTATACCACGCCCTTTGGTTTTGGCGGTGGGCCTTATCGCGTCATGGAGCTTAGCTCTTACATCGGCGTGCCTCGTGCCATGTCATCCGTTGTGCTCTATTCGATGATGCACATTTTTTCGCACATTTGTCTGTGGAGTTCGGCGGCGGTGCTGTTCACCATCGTCTACACCGAAAAGATGTCGCCTTTCCTATGGTCATTGTTCGGGGTGTTTGTCGTTGTCCTAATCGTTGTAGTATTCGTCTTCCATCTCTGTTACAAGCGCGGAGTCATAGTGAAACTCTTCATGCCCCTGCTGCATATCCCATATGTCAAACGCTGGGCACGCCGTTTCTATGAGAAACACGAGGCGGACATGCGGCAAGTGGACGACAACATTGCCTATCTGCACTCGCGCCCACGGGCTTTCTATACCTCACTCCTGTTTGAGTATGTCGCCCGCGTCATCAATGCGTTGGAATATTACTTCATTCTGCTCTCTTTGGGCGTGAGCCTTTCCTTCTGGGATGCCATTCTGGTATTGGCCTTTTCTTCCTTGATTGGCAACTTGCTTTTCTTCTTGCCCATGCAGTTGGGCGCCCGGGAGGGGGGACTCTCTCTTATCGTCAAGATTTTGGGGCTGAGCGCTCCAGGTATCGGTATCTTTACCAGCCTTTACACACGTATCCGTGAACTGGTGTGGATTTTCATCGGCGTAGGCTTGGTCAAGGTCGGAAACAAACGGCTCATGCGTGAAGAGCACGGATGAGAACCTGAACAGATAAATGAAAAAAATGACAGGCAGATGATACAAGCTTTACTATTTGACTATGGCGGTACATTGGATACGGGCGCACGGCATTGGTCCTACGTATTGCATGAAGGCTTCACGCATGCGGGCGTTAATCTGGACAAGGAAACATTCCGTGAAGCCTATGTGTACGCGGAGCGCGCACTGGCGAGCCATCCCTATATTGTCCCTTCAGATGACTTTTTGGCACTGTTACGCAAGAAGGTGTCGCTTGAAATGGATGGGTTGGAGCAAATGGGGCAGGTGGGGCACAGTACCCCGGACGTGCGTGACGAGTGGGTGGAAAAGGTGGCTGCTTACTGTGACCGTTATGCACGCGACCATGTAAGGCGTGCAGCCAGTGTGCTGCGCGAACTCCACCAACGGTACAAGTTGGTGGTGGTATCGAATTTCTACGGTAATTTGGAAACGATTTTGCGCACATACGGCCTCTCGCCTTTTTTTGAATCGATAGTGGAAAGTGCGGTGGTAGGCGTGCGCAAACCCAACCCCGCCATTTGGACGCTGGGCGTCGAGGCGGCGGGCGTGGATGCTTGCGAGTGCGCAGCCATTGGAGACAGTTTCACAAAGGATATCCTGCCAGCCCAACAAGCCGGTTGCGAGACGGTTTGGTTTTCGGGAGAGGAGTGGGAGACCAAGGATTATGACCGCAGTGTGCCTACGCATGTCATCACATCTTTGCCGGAAATAACCCGATATTATTGACAGGTCAGTAAAGAAGATATATACGCATAACTGTATTAGCGCCAGCTCCTATGACGTGCCTTAAATGTGGCCACGGGAGCTGGCGCTTTTTGGGGAGGGGAATAAGTTGCCGGCTTAGGCATTTGCCAAACAGAGAAACTGCTTACGCATACCCCAATTTCTCCAAATGGAAGTGGACGGCGAGAGCGGGAAGAAGGATACAGGTGCTTACGCCTGTTCACGCTCACGTCCCATGAGCTGGAAGTCTTTCTTGCGCAGTTTAAAACTGTTCGTCAGATACTTGTCGCGCACCGTTTGGTTGGCGGCAAGTTCCTCTGGTGTACCTTGGAAGAGTATGCGCCCTTCAAAGAGGAGGTAGGCTCTGTCAGTAATGCACAGCGTCTCTTCAACATTGTGGTCTGTGATGAGGATGCCTATATTGCGGTCTTTCAGTTTCCATACAATATACTGTATGTCCTCTACGGCAATGGGGTCGACACCGGCAAAAGGTTCATCGAGCATGATGAATTTCGGGTCTATGGCCAGACAGCGGGCTATTTCTGTACGGCGGCGCTCACCGCCAGAGAGCTGGTCGCCGAGGTTCTTGCGCACTTTTTGCAGTCTGAACTCCGCAATGAGACTTTCGAGTTTTTCCCGACGGTATTCCTTGGGCTTCCCTGTCATTTCCAGAACGGAGGCGATGTTGTCCTCCACACTCATCTTCCTGAAAACCGAAGCTTCCTGCGCGAGGTAGCCGATACCTTTCTGCGCCCTTTTGTAAACGGGATCTTTTGTTATTTCGTGGTCGCCGAGAAAAATTCGCCCGCCATTGGGTACGACCAGTCCCGTTGTCATGTAAAAGGATGTAGTTTTGCCTGCTCCGTTCGGCCCGAGAAGGCCGACGATCTCACCTTGCCGGACGTTGAAGGATACATCGTTTACCACCGTACGTTTGCCGTATCTTTTGACCAGTCCCTCCGAACGCAGTACCAGTCTCTGTGAGTCTCCGTCCGCTTGTATTGTCTCTGTAAGCATGATAGTCCGTACTTTATAGGTTTAGTGGGGAAGTTAGGCCCGTGTCAGACTTCGGTGTGCTCATAAAGGAAACGCTTGATGCTTCTTTTGGGAGTCTTCTCAAACTCGTGCTCGAATAGCTTGAAACCCGAAATCCGTTCGTATGCGGCGACGATGGTGTTCAGATCCTTGCGGTTCTGCTCCATGGCCTGCCGTAAGCCGTTCGCATCGAGTCCGTCATTCTTGGCTTCATCGTAGTCGGGATAGATGAGTGCATAGAGTTTCTCTCCCTTTTGGATCACAATGCTTTCGTTGACATAAGGCAAGGAATTGAGCTTGTCCTCGATCTCTTCCGGATAGATGTTTTGCCCAGAGGCGCCTAACAGCATGTTCTTGATGCGACCCCGGATGAAGAGGTTTCCTTCCGCATCCATTGTACCGAGATCACCTGTATGATACCAGCCGTCCTTGTCGATGGTTTGCTTGGTGGCCTCCTCGTTTTTGAAATATCCGAGCATTACGTTCATGCCCCTTGCCAGTATCTCTCCGGCTATATTCTCTGGATCCGGGCTGTCTATTTTTACCTCCATGCGGGGGGCTGCCTTTCCGCATGAGCCTTTCCGGAAATTATACCAGTCTTCGTAGGTAATGATTGGAGCGCACTCCGTAGCGCCATATCCAACTGTATAGGGGAATCCGATACGGTGAAGCAAATCTTCAACCTCGCTGTTGAATGCAGCTCCTCCGATAATGATCTCGTAAAAATTGCCTCCGAAGGCAGACTTGAGACCCTCACGAATCCGGTCGAAGATACGGGTGTTGATGAGAGGAAGCTTCAGGAGAACGCGCATGCTGGGCGTTTGCAATTTGGGAAGCACGTTCTTCTTGATGATCTTCTCAATGATGAGGGGAACAGAGATGATAATGGCAGGCTTTATTTCCCCAAAGGCTTGCAACACTATTTTGGGGGAAGGAATACGGGTCAGATAGAATATGTGGCATCCATTCAAAAACTCGAATATGAACTCGAAGGCCATGCCATACATGTGAGCCATGGGAAGCATGGAGATAACTCTGTCACCAGGCTTGACCTCCTTGCCAAGTACGTCAATGGCAAACTGGTAATTGGACCAGAGGGCGCGGTAAGGAATCATGACCCCCTTGGAATTGGATGTGGTGCCGCTGGTGTAATTGATGAGGGCCAGGCCGTCAGGGTTAGGGGTATGGGGGTAATTGATGTGTTCCTTGCGAAAGAATTTGGGGAATTTGCGTCCGAAGAACTCATTGAGACGCTCACGCGCCTCTGTGAGACGCGGAGAGCGTGACACGAGGACGGAATAGTCGGGAATATTAATGATACCTTCCAGATGGGGCATTTCGTCCGCATTTAACTCCGGCCACACCATGTCCCCCACAAAAAGCACCTTGGCCTCAGAATGGTTCACAATATCGTGAACCTGCTGAGCCTTAAACTCGTGCAGGATGGGAACCGCCACTGCACCATAGCTGAGAATCCCCAAAAAGGCGGCGGCCCAGTTCGCACTGTTCCGCCCGCAGAGAGCGATTTTGTCGCCTTGAACCACACCGGCGTTTTCAAACAGGATGTGCAACTTTTCGATCTTGCGGGCCACATCCTTGTATTGCAAAGTTACGCCTTGGTAGTCAGTCAGGGCATCTCTGTCCCAGTTATGCTTAAGACTTTCGGCTATGAGATTCACGAAGTCAGTGTACGATTCCATAAATATGATATGTATATATTGCGGGAAGATATAATGCTCGGGGCTGATGCGCAGTAGATGAATCTTCCCTCCAAGTGACTGCGCATTAAGCCCTATATTGTGCAAAGTTAGTGCAAGAGAATAGAAAGGCAAAATTTTTACATGGACATGTGCCAATTCGAGGGGTGGAGGGGAGCAAGTGATATCCAAGAAGCGCGCACGGACTTTCTTATGCCCGTATCTGCAAATGGACAAGTCGACAACAAATGTCTCTGCGCGTTCTTATGTAAAAAACCGTATCAGTATAAGAACTGATACGGTAAATATGAGATTTAGGCGGGATGCACTGCACTTCCTTGTTACCTGTTTTCAACAAGAGCGGATAAGCTCTCCTGTCTGGGATGTCCTGCTATTCGCTGTAGTCGAGTGCCGGCTGCTTCTTGCCTTTCACGCCAAAGTTCCAAACCGCTCCAATATAGAAAATACGATGGTCGCGGTATTGCGTGACACGCTGCTGAAGTTGTGGAGTATGGATGGTATAGGTCTTCTTGAATGTGCCGAACACATCGGCCATTGTTGCTGTCAATGAAATGCCGGTGCGGGGTATATCGTATTTGGCGCCTATGTTGGTTACAAATGTACCGTTGCGCTTACCTTGGGGCAACAGGGCAGAAGAGAGGTAGCGGGAATTGAGTTGAAGCATGGCTCCGGGGAATAATGTGAAATTGGTGTTCATGGACATGCTCCACGCGAACGATCCCTTATTGGAGGCATACCCCAACTTGGACGCATTGATTTGGTCATAATAGGCGTTGCCGCTCAAATTGACTGTAGCGATATTGCCCAGCTTCGTATTGAATATCATTTCGAGTCCTGCCGCTGATCCGGAGTTGAGGTTCTCCTTGGTCGTCATGAGTACGGAGTTGCTGAGATACTTGACTACGGTTGTAAGTTTTTGCATGGTGTAATGATAATAGAGCGTACTGAGCAGGGTGGTGGCTCCGGAACGCCATTGGTAGCCCAGTTCTACTGAATGTATTTTTTCCGGTTTCAGCCAAGGATTTCCGGTCTTGAGAGAGAGGGGGTCTTGATATTCGGGGAATGGATTCAGATCGTCAGCCTCAGGGCGGTTCACACGCAGACTGTAGTTGAGTTGCAACTCGTTGCGCTCGTTCAGCTTGTAGGAAGTGTGCAGAGTCAGATACACCATGAAATAATTATTGCTGACTGTGGCATTGCTGCTGTGAAGTCGTGATTGGATCTGCATCAGCTCAGGGCGAACTCCCAGCATGAAGCCAAGGGCTTTGAGTCTATACTCTAAGGTTGCGTAGAGTGCGTGATTTATCTCGTAGTTGGTAAAGTCGTTGGTCTTGCCCATGTCAGGAACAAAAACACCGTTTTCAAAGTTTTGCACATGATAGTTTAGATCCGTGCGTAGGGCGTCAAGCTCATAACCAGCATTCAGCTTCAGGTCATCATTGAAGACTTGGTGATAGGCCAGACGGAAAAGGTGTTGGTAGTATGCTTGCCAAATCTGGGTGTTGTCTCTGGTTTCTCCACCGGGAGTGGAGATTGTAGTGTAATGGTTGTCTTCAAGTCCCTGTAGCATGGAGTAACTGTAATCAGCTGTCAATTCATGGTCCTTGCCAAAAGTGTGTGTGTAATCCACACTGCCTTCAGCAGATTTCGTATGCTCATTGTCATCGCGTTGGCGAAATGAACGGAATGTTTCCTGCAAGTTCTTGTCGCGGTTAATGTTGGAAATGGTTTCCGGACGGAAGAAGCTGCGGTAGGTGTAACCGCCGCTGAACTGCAAGGTGTTCTTGGCGTTGATGTTCCAATCCGCACCCAAACGTGCGATATGTGAGAGGGGATAGAAATCGCTGCTCCTGCGCTGGGTTATGAAGGATAGTACACTGTCGTTGCGCAAACGGTCGTCAGACAGATCACGCTTTATATGTACACGACGTATGCCATAGCTGGCGAAGAGATTGACCTTTCCGGTGCTGTAGTTCAAAGTGCCGGTGGCGTTGTAGCGTCCCTGTGAACCGATATTGGCAGAAACCGTTCCATTCAGCCCCGTCTTGTGCTGCTTCTTCATGATGATGTTGATGATGCCGTTCACGCCATCCGGCTTGTACTGGGCGGAGGGGTTGGTGATCACCTCAATACGTTCGATGTCATTGGCGGGAAGTTGCTGAAGCACGTCCGCACGCGTACGGGCGTTCATCATGGTAGAGGGTTTCCCATTAATCAGAATCTCTACGTTTTCATTACCGCGCAAACTGATGCTGCCGTCCACGTCTACCTGAACAGACGGTATGTTCTGCATAAGGTCGGCCAATGAACCCGAGGCGCTCATCAAGTCACTGCCTACATTAAACACTTTCTTGTCAAGTCCCTGTACGTAGGTAGATCTTCTGCCGGTAACTACGACACTCTGTAATTTGACCGCACGAGTATGGGAACCCAAAGAGTCAGCCCTCACGTTTTCCTTCTTCGAAGGCTTCGTCACATTCAATATCTGCGAGAAGGCGTGGCAAGACGAAAGCAGAAGTACTGCTGCACTGATTACGATTTTCATAATTCATACTTTTGTTTACAGCGGCAAATCTATCAGACGATTTTGGGGGAATCTTGAAGATAGCGTTTTTAGGGGCATTCGTTATGTCAAATTAGCGGGCATTCTCCAGATTGTGGCGCATCAGCCGTGAGGTGCTAAAGGACAGGCTGGCCGGGCTGATGGGGGAGGCGTTCACGGGACTATTCGATGAAATAAGCGGATAGGGTTGTGGGGATATAAGAAAGCTCGTATATTTGGGGTGAACCCTTAAAACATTGGATTATGGACCTGATCTTTGTTTGTATCGT
>Cebus_capucinus_imitator_PRJNA485217_SSR118__coassemble_388_pt1 | contig 16927 bp, 15 predicted proteins | sample Cebus_capucinus_imitator_PRJNA485217_SSR118__metabat2_low_PE_012 | metagenome-assembled genome bin Cebus_capucinus_imitator_PRJNA485217_SSR118
CAAGCGTCTGAAGAACAATCGGAGGTTATGGTTCGGCGATGGAGAGACCAACCGCACGAATGACCCGCGCTGCCAAACAGAGGACTTGGGCGATGATGCGGTGAAAGCCAGTGAATATGGCATACGCAACTTAAAGCGTGAGTTGAAGTCGCTGGATGCCTGGACTTATCAGAGCAGTGATATCTACGGGAGAAACTTGACCAGTCTGTACTATCAGATTTATTCGCAGTTTTTCCGTTATTGCAATCATGTCATGCGCAATTTGGGGGGCGTCATGTATGACTACAAGACGATAGACGAGAAAGGGGCTGTCTATACGGACACTCCCCGTGAGAGACAAGAGGCGGCACTGGATTTTCTCAACGCGCAGGTGTTGCAGGAACCCCGCTGGATCATCAGTCCCGCCTACATGAACCGTCTGACCCCCAAGATGCAGAACGTGGTGAACAACTTTGGCTCACTGATGATGCGTGGTATGCTTTCTCCTGCACTTTTGGACAGACTGACGGATACTTATCCCATTCAGGACTACCTGCCGGCAGTGGTAAGCCGCGTGTTTGTTGAGACCCGTACAGGCAAGCTTCCGAGTGCCTATCGTCAGAACCTGCAGCGCGAGACCGTCTCACTGTTGCTCACATATTTTACCTCGCGCAAGGAGGGGCAGTCGTTTCCGATTGTGCTTCAGCAGTTGCGTCGTGTCAGACAATCCCTGCGAAGCGTGGAGGCTATGCCGCATTACGCTGCGCTGGCCGATAGGATAGACCGCGCCTTGGTGGTCAAATGACATTTTACGGAAAGTGCCCCCGCCGTTTCGCACTTGTGTGAGATGGTGGGGGAACTTTTTGTATGCAGGTCTTGACGGAATGTATATGAGCTTTTGTGACTTGATTCATCACATTGCGCGGAGTCCGTAAGTGAAGGATGAAAAGGGCGTATGCCCCCAAGGCAGATTGCTGGCTGGGGGCACGGGGTTATTGGGTGATGGAGATGCCGGCCTCGTTCTTGTAATTTGCTGGAATGTATGTCATGGGGACGGAGGTCTTGTACACCTGCTAACGGCATGCCTTCTACGGCTATGCTGACCCCATGCCGTGAGGCTGTGGTTCGGTGTGTCTGCACACATGTTGCATGGAAGTATAAAAATGAAGCGGTACGTTTCTCAACGTGCCGCTTTTGTTTTCTATTGGTATTAGTCCTTAAGGTAAAAAGATTGTGTTTAGGATAACGATGCAAATGTAGCAGCATAAATCGGACTGGCAAAGGAAAACGGAATTTATTTGTGGAAATGTTGCATTTCCTCGTAAAAATGTTGCATTTCAGGTTTCTGGATGGTGAAGGAAGGATAGGCCATGCCGGCTTGGGCATTGATTTTCAGAAATCTATGCTCAGACGTGCGTTGATCTGCCTGCCAGTGAGATAGTTCGGCACTGCGTATTGGTGGTCATTGATGTCTGTCACCCAATAGTAAGAGTTGACATTGTTTATGTCCAGCAAGTTGAAGCAGTCTACGCCTATCCATATATTCTTGAAGAATCTTTTGAATCCCGATGTTAATTTTTTGTCTTCGTTGTTGAGCAGCCTGTAGTTCATGCCCACATCCACCCGTTTGTAGGCTGGGGCACGCAGGGTCTGCTTGGAGCGTTCGCTGCGTGGTGGGCCAAAGGGAAGTCCGTCGGCAAAGGCCATTTTCAGACTGAGCTGCCAACGTGTGCTGCCGGGGAAGTAGTCGGTGAAGTAGAGCGACACGTTGTAGCGCTGGTCGGTAGGACGCGGCAACCACAGTCCGCCGATCTTCTCCTTCGTGCGCATGAGTGAGAATGTCAGCCAGGAGTCTGTACCGGCCACAAATTCACCGTAGAGCTTGAAGTCCAGGCCTGCCGCATAGCCCTTGGAGATGTTGCGGCCGTAATATACAACGCGTACATTGTCGACCGTATAGGGTATGAGATTGGAGAGGGCTTTGTAGTAGGCTTCTACTGTGAACTTGAACGGTCGGTTGGCCATTCTGAATGTATAGTCCGTGCCGAGGACAAAATGCACAGAGCGCTGTGACTTGATGTTACGGTTGAGTGTGACTGTCGCCAGGCCACGGCTGATGGTGGTGTCCTTTAGCTCCTTGTAGAATGGGGGCTGGTAGTAAAAGCCGGTGGCAAAGCGGAATGTCCAATGGTCGGAAGAGCTGGGGAGCAGGCCGAGAGATACACGTGGCGAGAGGATGGTCTCCTTGTTCCAGTCCCAATAGCTGAGACGGAGGCCGTAGGTGAGGTTAAACAGTCCGACGGAGTTCTTGAAGCGCCAGCTGTCTTGCACATAGGCGGAGAGACGTGTGGAATTGATGTCGGCCTTGGAGCGCAGACTGTAGATCAGGTGGAGCTGTTCGGGGTCGTAGGGGAGGGAGTAGCCCATGGAATCCCGCATCTCCCATTCGCGGGCGTTCTCACGGATGGTTTCATGTATCCAGTTGAATCCTGCCTGTAGCGTGTGCCCGGTGAGTTTCGTGCGAAACCGAAGCCCTGTATTCATGACCCGTGCCTGCAGGCGGTTGCGGGCATGTTCCATGTAAGTGCCCACGCCAAGCTGTTCCTGGCCTGTGGCCTCGTTGAGCCAGTATTCTCCCCGTATGTCGTAATTCTCCCGCTCGTTGGTCGAGAAGGTGGAGAACTGAAGCGCTATGAACGTATTGGGGGTGAAGTGGCGGGTGATCGTAGCCGCTCCGAAGAGGGTGCGGAACTTGTCCCTCTCCTTCCCGTCGAAATAGACTTTGAACGTTTTGGAGTCGCTGATGGTGCCGAACTTCGTTTCGCGGTCTTCCGGCTCAAAATTGTAGGTATTGTCGGATATGTTGCCTAAGATATCGACCGACCACCGGCTGTTGGGACGCCATGTGAAGTAGGCTTGGTAGTCCAAGAAATTGGGCCTGTACTCGCCATTGGTGTCCATCGATCCTAAGAGGTAGCGTGTGGTCTTGTAGCGCACGGAGCTCATGAAGCTGACCTTCTTGTTGCCCCAGCCGATATACCCCGATCCGCCCAAGAGGGAGCCTTGTACCGTGGCCTCAAAGGCTTCAGGACGCTTGTAGGTGATGTCGAGCACGGAGGACATCTTGTCGCCATAGCGTGCCTCAAAACCGCCTGAAGAGAAGGCGATGCCTTCCACCATCAGTGGATTGATGACGGACAGCCCCTCCTGCTGTCCGGAACGTACGAGCATGGGGCGGTACACTTCTATGCCGTTGAGGTATACACAATTTTCATCAAAGGAGCCTCCGCGCACGTTATACTGCGAGGAAAGCTCATTGTGGGTGGACACGCCGGCCTGTGTGGCTATGACCTCTTCGATGGCGTTTCCTGTTGTGGAGGGCATCAACTTGGTGTCCGGCTTGGTGATGCGTTGCATCGATCCGGTCTGTACTCTTTGCCCCGTGACAACAGCGGTTCCCAGTGTGTTGCGTTCGTAGAGCGGCAGCATGACATCCAGACGCACAGAGTCGCCCGGATTCCGGAGAAGTCGTTTGCGCGTTTCGTAGCCGATCATGGAGTATGTGAGATGTACCGAGTCGGCAGACTGACACCAAATGCTATATTCCCCCTTGAGGCTGGTAAGTGTCAAGGCGCCTTGGCCTGCCACTCGGACGGTAGCCAGTTCGATGGGTTGCCCTTGGTCGTCCTTGACCGTGCCGAAGATACGGGTACGGTGCTGGGCAGAAAGTACGCCGGAGACAGGCAGCAGGGCGATGAGGAGAAGGATGCGTGTAAGGTGGAGGAATGAACTCATAAGTATTTAACGCGGGAGAGGCTTGTAATATTGTATTTCTGCAAACGCACAGGCTCGCATGACCGATTGTCGCCGCAAACGACAAGCGGCACAACTTTCAGCTGAAAGTCGTGCCGCTTGTGGGCAAAGATGGATTCGAACCACCGAAGGCGTAAGCCAGCAGATTTACAGTCTGCCCCATTTGGCCACTCTGGTATTTGCCCTTATTGTTTTCGGTGTGCAAAGGTATGGATTACTTTTGTAATTTCCAAGCGTAGTCAACCATTTTTATCGCAGTCAGGGCAAATTCCTTCCCTTTATTGCCCAGTCTGCCGCCGGCACGCTCTTCAGCCTGTTCATGATTGTTGACTGTGAGCAGACCGAATATGACGGGCACGTCTCCTAAGGCGTTCAATTGTGCAATGCCTTGGGTGACACCTTGGCAAATATAGTCGAAGTGGGGAGTATCGCCTCTGATCACACAACCGATGATGATGACGCCGTTGACATGACCGAACTTGGACAGCTGCGAGGCGGCGTAGATCAGCTCGAAGCTTCCTGGCACTCGCTTGATGGTGATATTGGACTCTGTGACTCCGTGAGCCTGCAGCTCGTCAATGGCACCTTCGACAAGTTTGTCGGTAATGTGGTTGTTCCATTCCGTTACGATGATGCCTAAGCGCATTTCGCTTGCATCCGGGACGGGGGTGGTTTGGTCGTCCGTATAAGAGAAGGAGGAGGAGGACATGATGATGGTGCAAAATGAAAGGGTGCTGAAGATAATCTTTGCGGAATGCGGTTAGCGCTCCGTGCCGGTCCTATCTTTAGCACCCTGTCGTGTATGATGAATGATGCGGATCGCTTCTGCGTTGGCTATTTGCTCAGTCGTTCGATGTACTTGTCGATGACAGCATCAAGCACTACGCCATTCTGCTCTTGCTGTGCGCAGAGGGCGGACGTGGGATAGTTGGCCTTTATGTCATTGTAGATCTTCAAGGCTTCATCGTTCTTCTTCTGGCTTTCAAGGATGATGCCGGCTTGGAAGAGGTATTCGGAGCAGAGTGCGGGGACATCTGTGGCCTTGGCTGCTTTCTTGAAGGTCTCCACTGCTTTGTCGAGCTGCTTGTTCGTTGCATAGCAGTTGGCCAGGGCGAACAGAGCCTGCGCAGAAACTGTATTGTCTCCCTTGGTGTCAAACGCTTCGAGCATCTTGATGGCCTCTTTAGTCTTGCCTAATTGGTAATAACAGATGCCGGCTTGGTACTTGGCTATGTTACCGGCATCGGTTGAGCTGTACTTGTCGGCGATCTTCTCCAGCCCCAGCGTCTTTCCCTCGCCTTTCAGGGCGTGTTCAAAGTCTTGGGACATGACGTACTTCTGCATGACCACACCCAAAAGTTCCTGAGCTTTCTCCTCGCGAGGCTTGGCATAGCCATAAATGTAAGCGAAGACGCCGCCTATGACAACGACAATGGCCACGAGTGCCGCAATGATCTGCTTTTTGTACTCAATGACGAATGCTTCTGATTTGGCCAGGGTGTCGCTGACATCGAGGGATTGCTGTTTCTTTGGATTGCTCATAATATCTTGATTCTTTGTTGTCTGGTTATATGCGGCGCAAAAGTACTAATTCAAACTTAAACAATAAAGTAAACCCTTGTTTTTTTGCATTTGATGCCAATTCGTATTCCCGCCGCAGACGGGTGTCTGTCTATATTGTGTACTTTCGCTGTCTGAAATGAATTCCAGCCGGACAAAACAGCTATTTTCATGATACTAAAGCGCCTTTCTGCGACGAATTACCGCAACCTGTGTCAGGTGGACTTACACTTCTCTCCGAACATCAACTGTCTGGTCGGGGCCAACGGAATGGGCAAGTCCAACGTCTTGGACGCTATCTATTACTTGTCCTTCTGCCGCGGGTTTGCCACGGTTCAGGATGCGCTCAACATACGTCATGGAAGTGATTTCTTCCTGCTTGAGGGAGAGTACGACAAGGAGACAGACAGCGCGATGCGGGTGGTATGTTCGCTCAAACGTGGCTGCCGGAAACGGCTGAAGACTAACGGAAAAGATGTCAAGCGCATTTCCGAACACATCGGGCGCATTCCGCTCGTCATCATTGCGCCATCCGATGCCGCACTGATTCTGGGAGGCAGCGAGGAGCGGCGGAAGTTTATGGATTCGGTTATCATGCAATACAGTCCGGCTTATATCGAGGCTGTCATACGGTATGACCGCTCGCTCAAACAGCGCAACGCCTTGCTGAAGCAAGAAGCGGAGCCGGACCGGGCTGTGATGGATGTATTGGAGGAACTGATGGCTAAGGATGCGGAGACAGTTTACGAGGAGCGCAGCCGTTTTATAAGAGACTTTCTGCCCATCTTCATGCGTCTGCACCATATTTTGGCGGGAGAGGGACAGGAAGAGGTGTCCTTGTCGTACAGCAGTCACTTGGAGCGGGGCGACTTGGCCGGCCAGCTACGCTCTTTCCGTGACAAGGAGCGTTTGGTTGGCTATACCCTGCACGGGGTTCACAAGGATGAGCTTGAGATGCTGCTCAATGGCTTCGCTGTAAAGCGGGAAGCCTCACAGGGACAGCAGAAGACCTTCTTTATTGCCATGAAGCTTGCCCAGTTCCTTTTCCTGAAGAGCAGGGGCGAGAACCGTGTGCCGTTGCTACTGCTGGATGATATTTTTGACAAGCTGGATGCGGGCAGGGTAGCCCGTATCATTAAGTATGTATCGGGCGAGGAATTTGGTCAGATCTTCATCACAGATACCCGCCGCGAGCACTTGGACTGCTTGTTGGCCGAGGCTACGGGCGAGTACAAGTTGTTTGAGGTGGAGGACGGCGTAGTGAGTGAATTGGGAGCATAGTACCTATTGTAATTGCGCCGATAGTCGTGCCCGGTCTGATGATGCTGCAAGCCGCTTTCCCGTTTGACTGTCAAACGGGAAAGCGGCTTGCAACGTATAATATAATGCTGTTGGGACGTTGTCAGGAGCTTAGAACTCCGACGCAAAATGGAAATGTATGTGCTTGAAGTCCTGCTGGGCCATTTGCAGCACGTAGCCGCTGTCAGCAAGGAACACGTCACGCCCTTCGCGATCCTTGGCCATATACTGATACTTGCGTTTCTTGAAGTTTTCCAGTTCTTCCGGGTCATCGCTTTCTATCCAGCATGCCTTGTAAAGGTGGATCGGTTCCCAGCGGCATTTGGCGTTGTACTCGTTTTCCAGTCTGTACTGTATGACCTCGAACTGTAGTTGTCCGACCGTTCCGATGATCTTTCTTCCATTAAACTGGTTGATGAACAACTGCGCCACGCCTTCGTCCATCAGCTGGTCTATGCCTTTGTTGAGCTGTTTGGTCTTCATAGGGTCGGCATTTTCGATGTATTTGAACATCTCGGGCGAGAACGAGGGCAGGCCGCGGAAATGCAGCTGCTCTCCTTCGGTCAGTGTGTCACCAATCTTGAAGATGCCGTTGTCAGGCAGGCCTACGATGTCGCCCGGCCAGGCTTCATCAATGGTGCTCTTGCGCTGCGCCATGAATTGGGTGGGGGAGCTGAAGCGTACGGTCTTCCCCTGCCGCACATGCAGGTATGCTCTGTTGCGCTCGAAGCGTCCGCTGCATACTTTGCAGAATGCAATGCAGGAGCGGTGATTGGGGTCGATGTTGGCGGTGATCTTGAAGATAAATCCTGTAAATTTCGGCTCCTCGGGACTGACTGTGCGCTCTTCGGCTTCTGTCGGGCGAGGGCTGGGGGCGATTTTCACAAAGCAGTCCAGCAGTTCCTTCACGCCAAAATTGTTGAGTGCCGAACCGAAAAAGACCGGCGCCACATCGGCGTTCAGATAGTCCTCTTGGTTGAAGGCCGGGTACACACCGTCCACCAGTTCCAGGTCATCACGCAGCCGCTTGGCATCTGCCTCGCCCACGTGCGTTTCGAGTTCCTGCCCATCGATGTCCACCGCTATCTTCTCTGTAACCTTCTGTTTGTCAGGAGCGAATAGGTTCAGCTGTTCCTCATAGATGTTGTACACCCCCTTGAACCGTGCGCCTTGGTTTATGGGCCAAGAGAGCGGGCGCACTTTGATCTTCAGCTCTTGCTCCAGCTCATCGAGCAGGTCAAAGGGATCCTTTCCCTCCCGGTCCATCTTGTTGATGAAGATGATGACCGGCGTGTTGCGCATTCTGCAGACCGCCATGAGTTTGCGGGTCTGTGCCTCCACTCCTTTGGCGCCGTCTACGACAATGATGGCAGAATCCACTGCCGTCAGAGTGCGGAATGTGTCTTCGGCAAAGTCCTGGTGTCCTGGTGTGTCAAGGATGTTTATCTTGTACCCTTCGTAGTCGAACTCCATGACGGAGGTCGTCACCGAAATGCCGCGCTGCTTTTCGATTTCCATCCAGTCAGAGGTGGCCGTTTTCTTGATCTTGTTGCTCTTGACAGCTCCGGCAACTTGTATCTGCCCGCCGAAAAGCAGTAATTTTTCAGTCAGGGTAGTCTTACCCGCGTCCGGGTGTGATATGATGGCAAAGGTGCGTCTGCGTGCTATTTCTTGATTCATGAAGCGATAGGATGAACGGTGATGGGTCTGTGATTACAGTTGGTTCACGCACTCTTTCAGCGCGTCTTCCCACCAACGGATGTCAATGTGGTAGGTTTGCTTGATCTTGGTCTTGTCCAGTACCGAATAGTGCGGGCGTTGCGCGGGGGTGGGGTATTCTTCTGTGTGCAGGGGACGCACCTTGCAGTCGCTGATGCCCTCGAGGCGGAAAATGGCATTGGTCAGGTCATACCAGGAGCACGTACCTTCGTTCGTGAAGTGATAGACACCGGGAACGATGCCCTGCGTCACTGCCGCCATGATGACACGAGCCAGGTCTTTGGCATAGGTCGGAGTGCCGATTTGGTCGGCTACTACCCCGATTTCCTCGCGTTCTTTGCCCAAGCGCAGCATGGTCTTGACGAAGTTGTTGCCAAAGGTAGAGTAAAGCCATGCCGTACGGATCACCATCGAGCCTGCGCAGGAACGTATCACGCTTTCTTCCCCTGCCAGTTTGGTACGTCCGTAAACGGTCTGCGGATGTGTGAGGTCATCTTCTTTATAGGGGCGGCATCCTTTTCCGTCAAATACATAGTCGGTGGATATGTGTATCATCGTACCCCCGACGGAGGCTACGGCCTCGGCCAGGTAGCCGGGAGCCACATGGTTGAGCAGGTCGCACAACTCCTCGTTGCCTTCGGCCTTGTCCACAGCCGTGAAGGCCGCGCAGTTGATGACGACAGCGATGTGCTGTTGCTCCACGAAGCTGTACACGGCTTTTCGGTCGGTGATGTCCAGTTGGGTGATGTCTGTAAAATGAAATTCACAGTCTTCGTCATATTTGGGCGCGAGTTGTCTCAGCTCGCTCCCGAGCTGTCCGTTGCATCCTGTCACTAAAATATGCTTCATGTTTCTTGGGTTTGTATTTGTCAGTTTGTGGACTTGCCTTTATTCGCTGAAGTCTATCGGCCTTTCTTGGTTCTTGAAGTAATAATCGGACAGTTGTCCCAGCAGCGTTGATATGTCCTGGGCGGCCTTTTCTGTCTCAGGCGATACGGGCTTGTGTTGCAGTCGCAGCATCATGATGCCATACAGGACATTGAAGCAGGTCTGCAGCTCCGCATTGCTGGAAGATTTGTCCTTTTGTGTCAGTCCCTGCTTGGCCCTCAGCTCAACGATGTAGGGCAGCACCTTGTAATACATGTCACGGTAGTATGGAAACTTGGGTGAGCTGAGCAGTTGGGTGTGCAGTTCCGAGAGATCTTGCAGGATGTTTTGGCATATTTGCAGGTGTCCATGGTCTGCCTTTCCCTCGCTGCGCATCATCTCGCACAGGTCGGCATACCACTGTTCTGTGGCCTTGCGCTGGTGTGCGGGCAATTTGAAACGGCTGACATATTCGTGCGCGATGCGTTCGGCGTCAAGTCCGTATGCCCGTATCAGATCTTCCACCTGCCACATGTAGAGCAGATATTCGGCGCGGTTGGATTTCTTCAGCTTGTCGGCTATGATCATGACGTGTCAGTAGAGTGAGAGGTTGAACAGGGTGGCGATGGCGTACAGGACAGAAGCCACCAATACCGCTATGCCGATTCCGCGGTTCAGGTGTACGATCCCCCTGATGCCAAAGCTGTTGCGCATACGGTCTATAACGTAGGTCAGGCCGAGCCACCAGATCATGGCGCCTGCCACCACGGACAGATATCCCACGCATTGTGAGAAGAGATTGCCGGGCACGACAAATGTCAGCATGTTGAACAGGGCGATGAAGAGGAAAATGATCAAGGGGTTCGACAGGGTGATCAGAAAGGCCGTGGTGAAGTTGTGTACCAGCGTGCCCTTGCCGTTTGTCGAGCTGTTCCTGAATTTATTGGGGTGCGTGCGCAGCATGTACAGCCCGAAAATAAAGAGCATGACGCTGCCGACCAGTTTGAGCAGGAATATGTTCTGGGGCTTGTCTATGAAGTCCATGACAAACGACAGGCCGAATCCCGTGATCAGGGCGTAAATGATGTCGCTCAGCGCGGCTCCCGCACCCGTCACGATGCCGTAGATGCGGCCTTTCTGCATCGTCCGTTGTATGCAGAGTATGCCGACCGGCCCCATGGGAGCAGAGGCTATGATGCCAGTCAGCAACCCCTTAAAGATAAGCAGGAAGGGACTGGCAAAGTCCGCGAATATTTGGTTCATAAAAGCTTTTGCTACACGTTGATGTTGCTGCGCCCGTTCTGCGGGAGGGATGTCCGAGTCCCCTGATGCCCGGAAGTGTGAACGTGCGTTTTCGCGAAGCAAAATTACTGCATTCTGTCATAAGTTCAAAATATCGGCTTCACGAAAGGCTCGCTTTCCATGCTGCCAGCCAGTAAGCCTGTCCTCTCTCTCGGGACGGTGGGCACGGACTTGTCTGATTCTTTTTTAAGTTGTAAAAAATGCGTTCTGCAAAGTGCGTGTTTCATCTTTTGTCGTATTTTTGCAACCACAAAGTGAAGAGCGGGCGGGAGGTCTGGATTTCGGCGAGTACCGTCCCCTTTACGCGTAAAAAATATTTTAATCATCCATACAGGCGGACAGGCATAACGTGCGTTCCTTGCCGGCGCAGGCCGGCGGCACGGGATTCTCGGGCGATTGGGGTGGAAGCCGCTTTGTCTTGTCATCGTTCCTCTAATTCTAAAAAAGTATTCGTGACCATGGAAATGGACGTGGAAAAGCCCTATGTTATCGGTTTGGATATGGGCGGCACAAATTCAGTGTTCGGCATCGTTGACCAGCGAGGCAACATCAAGTCGCAAACGGTGATCTCCACCAAGGCATATCCTGACTTTGCCGATTACGTGAAGGCGTCAGCGGAGGCCCTGCAGCCCGCGCTCGACACGGTGGGAGGCATAGAGACTATTCGTGCGATGGGCATCGGCGCTCCCAATGGAAATTATTACAACGGCACCATTGAATATGCTGCCAATTTAGTTTGGCCCGGAGTCGTTCCTGTAGCCCGCATGTTTGAGGATGCGTTGGGCATTCCTGTCAGGGTGACGAATGACGCCAACGCGGCGGCGATGGGTGAAATGACCTATGGCGTGGCCCGCGGTATGAAGAACTTCATCATGATCACGCTCGGAACGGGCGTAGGCTCCGGCATCGTCGTTGACGGGAAGATCGTATACGGCAGTGACGGCTTTGCCGGTGAGCTGGGTCATTTCGTGATAGACCATAGCGGACACGGACGCCAGTGCGGTTGTGGCCGCAAGGGGTGCCTCGAAACTTACACCTCTGCGACCGGTGTGGCGCGCACGGCGCGGGAGTTTCTGGAGAAGCGCAAGGAAGCCAGCCTGTTGCGCGACATCGAACCTGACAAGCTCACGTCCTACAACGTGTTTCAGGCAGCAGAGCGCGGAGACAAGATCGCACTCGATATCTTTGAGTTCACGGGGAAGATCTTGGGGCGTTCTTGCGCTGATTTCGCTACGTTCAATTCCCCCGAGGCTTTCATCTTTTTCGGTGGCCTGACCAAGTCGGGCGATTATCTGATGGAGCCGCTCCGCAAGGCTTACGATGAGAATGTGGAGAATATCTTCAAGGGAAAGGCCAAACTGCTTGTTTCCTCACTCAACGGGAGCGAGGCTGCTGTATTGGGCGCCAGTGCATTGGGCTGGGAATAAGACGCGGACTTCCGGGCGCCAGCCTCTTTCGTGAATGCTGACGGCTCCGCACATCACCTGCGATGTGCGGAGCCGTTTCGTTGTGGGGCGAAGGGGCATAGGCGTCCGTTCCCTCTGTCATACTTCCGGGGTGTGAAGGTATGGAGGCCGTGTGGGCTTTCCTTTATGGGATGGGGAGTACGGACTTGTAAGGAAAAAGTTAATGGGGCGTAGGAAAAACAAAAGCCACCCTGCCGGTCGGCAGGGTGGCTTCGTGTATGGGTGGGTTTGTAGTGTTCGTTGGTTAGCCCCTGTTTAGTTGGCTGTGGCCATGTTGTTTCCCTGCAGCTTGTTCAGCTGGCTGATCAGGTTCTGGCACATGGTGCCGTTGCCCATTGCTTGATAGCGCTGGATGCGGTACTGTAGCATCAAAATCATTTGGTTCTGGTTCTTGTTCATGTTTGTTTCGTCTTTGTGCGCCCCGCGTTTCGGGGTGCGGTTAAACATCTTCTTTGTGTTGTATCGTTTTCTGTAATGCAAAGGTACGGCCAGAATGTACACCATTCCGATGCAAAACATCGAAAATGCGTATTGTCACGCCTTTTTCACTGTTTAGTGCGGACGATGAGAAGTGATGTTGACAAACTTTAAACGAAAGAACGCAGAGTCAGGACTGACATCCGATTATTTTTACTACTTTCGTGTCAGAGACGCTGCGGCATTTTCCCGACTTGTGACTGATGGACGTGAACTGAGGCGTTTTGGTATCAAATAAATCTTCTTCAGCGGATATTTTAAACACTTTGAAATATGGAGAACAAGAATCTGGTGATAGCTTACCAGACTTTCGCGGAGGCGGAACTGGATGCGGAAGACCGCTTGCTGGTGGAGCGGGCGAAAGAGGCGACCTATTCAAGCTACTCACCCTATTCCCGGTTTAAGGTGGGCGCAGCGGTCAGGATGTCTGGCGGTCAGGTGTTCAGCGGCAGTAACCAGGAAAACGCCGCTTTCTCTGCCGGCACCTGTGCAGAACGCTGCACGCTCTTCTACGCACAGGCCCAGGCGCCCGGACAGACGGTCACGGCCATAGCCATCGCCGCCCGGGGGCGGGACGACCTTTACACCGCATCTCCCATATCGCCTTGCGGCGTATGCAGGCAGGCGCTGATGGAAGCGCAGACCTTGGCCGGTGGCCGGAAGATCCGGGTGCTCCTTTATGGGCGGCGTGAGGTGTTGGCTGTCAATGGGGTAGAGGATTTGCTTCCTTTCGCTTTTAGGGAAATATCATAGGCGGAGAGGCTGTGCCCCTAAGGGCGGCCCGCCTTCTCCGGCCTGTCTCAGCACCGTCCCTGTAGCAGGTGTGCGTTGATGTATTCCTGCACCATATTTTTATAGCTGTCTGATACGGGGATTCGCTTGTCGCCGAATACGATCTGTCCCCGCTCGTACACCTGTATTTTACTGATGTTCACGATGTAGGAGCGGTGTACCCTGAAAAATTGGGCGGCGGGCAGCGCCTCTTCCATGCTTCGCATGGCGATAAGGCTCAGCACCGGGCGTGCGGTAGAGTCGAGGTATATTTTTACGTAGTCTTTCAGTCCCTCTATATAGAGAATTTCTTCCAAGTTGATCCGCAGTATCTTATAGTCGCTCTTTACGAAAATGTAGCCGTCATTGCCACTGTCCGTGGCTGGGAGGGCTTCTTGCGCGTTTTTCCCGGCAGACGGAGCCTGCGGGGAGGCGCTTTGCTCCATCCATTTCTGTGCCCTCCCGACAGCACCTATGAAGTCCGTATAGCTGACGGGTTTAAGCAGGTAGTCGAGTGCGCTGACCTTGTATCCGTCGATGGCGTATTGGCTGAAGGCGGTTGTGAAAACGATGCGCGTGTGTTCGGCATCGATCATTTTAGACAGGTCCAGACCGCTCATCTCAGGCATTTGTATATCGAGAAACAGGAGGCTGACGGGGCTCTTCCGCAGCCCGTCCAGCGCCTCCACGGCACTGGTATAACTGCCGCAGAGTTCCAGCATGGGTGTCTTCCGCACGTAGCTTTCCATCAGTCCCAGGGCCAACGGCTCGTCATCTACTATGGCGCATTTGATCATGATTGTATCGGTTTGTCGGTGATGGTTATTTCGGATTGGTAGCTTTTCCCGTCATCGGCCTTCCCGTATGTCCAGCAGTAGCGTCCCGGGTAGGACATATCGAGTCTTTGTGCCACCAGTTTCAGGCCGATTCCGCCCGGCGCCTTGTCTGTCTCATTTTTGGGGCAGTTGCTGTTGACGCAGACGAAGTGGAGACGATGCCTGTCAGCCTTGAGGAAAATGTGTACGAAGCTGGGGCCGGTAGAGCTGATGCCATGCTTGAAGGCGTTCTCGACCAGAGAGATGAAGATGAGCGGGGCGATCGGTATGTCCTCGTTTTCCGGTACGTCGAAGTCCACCTTGACTTCCACGTTGTTGTGCAGGCGCAGCCGCATGAGGGATATGTACGATTTGAGAAACTCTATCTCTTTGGACAGGCTCACACGGTCGCCTTGGTTTTCGTAGAGCATGTAGCGCAGCATGCGGCTCAGCTCCATGATGGCCTGCTGTGCCTTTTCACAGTCGAAGGCGGTCAGGGCGTATATGTTGTTGAGAGTGTTGAGCAGGAAATGGGGGTTGATCTGGTTTTTCAGGTTCTTCAGTTCCGCCTGTGAGCGCCCCAGCTCGGCCTCAGCTCTTGCCCGTTCGCTCTGCCGCCATCTCATGCTCAGACGGAGGGTGACGGACACACCGATGGCGAACACAAAGGTAAGGAATCCCCTGATGACAAACATGATTTTCTTGGGCGGAAAATCAGTGAAGCCTCCCATCTTGGAAGGATCGAATCCTCCCCGCCCATGCGGGTGGACCGGCTGGGGGTGAAGAGGCACGGAGAAGAAGGAGAGCAGCTCCATCATTCCATGGTAGACGGCGAACATGGCCAAATTGGCCAGAAAGAACCATCGGAGCTTTCCCGGAATGAGCAGGTAGCGCGGGATGAGCAGGAAATAGTTGAGGTAGAAAGCGATGCAAGTGGCCAGTGGCAGGTTGCATATCATGAAGTAGTGGTTCCAGTCGATTGGCTCGCCATTACGCTTGAACAGCAGCGGGGAGAGGAAGATGTAGCTCCACGTCAGGACGTGTGCCATGACCTCGATGCTGCGGGCTATCTTCGGGTTGTTTGTGAACATGGTGCAGATGTGGGTGGTAGAAGAGGTGCGTTGCAAATGTGTTGACGTACGCAATGGATATTCGTTTGTTGGCTTTAGTGTGTTATGGGTGGTGCGGATCAGGTCTTACCATCCCTGCTTGGGTTTTTGGGTGACAGCCCGTCTTATGCAAAGACGGTGCAAGGCGAACGCCGCCAAGCTTGCTTGGGTATTTGGGTGACAGCCCGTCTTATGCAAAGGCGGTGCAAGGCGAACGCCGCCAAGCTCGCTTGGATGGCTGAGGCGCAGCCCGTCTTATACAAAGGTACAACAAGCCGGGCGTAACCGCGCTTGCCTCGCCGGTTGAATGGCTGTCCGTCTTCTTCGTCTGCCTCAAGATCTCCTTTGCCCCCATCCCCGGCTCAAAATACAGTCTTTATTTATATAATTCAGGTCTTTATTTATATATTTCAAGTCTGTATTTATATAATTCAAGACTTAAACTTGAGCCGGGAACGGGCCAAGGGGAGTCCGCGCCGCTTGCCGGCTTGCCAGAGAGAGGGCAGGAGGGTGGGAATCACGGTCTTATAGTCCCCCACTTCGGGTGCGGAGATTGTGTGTCACTCGTAACGCAGTGCCTCGATTGGGTCCAGCGAGGCTGCTTTCTTGGCCGGATACCAGCCGAAGAAGATGCCCGTAGCCGAGCAGACCGCAAAGCTTAACAGCACGCTCCAAGGCTGGATCTGGATAGGCCAATGGGCGAAAACGTTGATGCTGACAGCCGCGCCGATGCCTACGATCACGCCAATCAGCCCCCCCGTCACGCTCAGCATGACCGATTCGATCAGGAACTGGTTGAGGATGTCTATGCCGCGTGCCCCGACCGACATGCGCAGTCCGATCTCCTTGGTACGCTCTGTGACGCTTACGTACATGATGTTCATAATGCCGATTCCCCCCACAACGAGGGAGATGCAGGCTACGACGAGCAGCAGCACCGTCATGGTGTCAGAGGTGGAGTTCATCATTTCCGCCATTTCCTGCTGGCTTCGGATGGTGAAGTCGTCCGCGTCGGCAGCTTTGAGCTTGTGGCTCTCGCGCAGGATGTCCGTGATGTCCTCAATGGCAAGGTCTGTCATGTTCTCTGTGATGGCCGAGGCATTGATGCCTTCGAGGTAGGTGACCGAAAGAATGCGCTTCATCACCGTCGTATAGGGGGCGAGCACCATGTCGTCCTGGTCCATGCCGAAGGAGTTGTAGCCCTTGGACTTGAGGACACCCACCACGCGGAAGGGGATGGTGTTGAACCGTATGACGCGTCCGATGGGGTCCTCGCCATTGGTAAACAGGTTGTCGGCCACCGTCTTGCCGAGCAGGCACACCTTGGCGCTCGTCTTGATGTCCTCATCGGTGAACATTTCTCCGTCCTCCACCTTTAGCTGGCGTATGTCGAGATATTCGGGTGATATGCCGTAGAGGGAGGAGGGGGTGTTGTTGTTGCCGTTGATGAACTGCCCCGATGTGCTGACGCTGGGCGAGATGTGCGCCAGGTATTTGGCCTGCTCCTTGAGCGCCTCGTAGTCCTTGAGTTTGAGGGTCTGCATTTCCGAGGCGTCTTGGCGCGCACCGCCCGGCCCCTTGTCCTGTCCGGGGCGTATCATGATCATGTTCGAACCCATTTCGGCGATGTTCGCCTGTATGCTTTTCTTCGATCCCTGCCCAATGGCCATCATGGCAATGACGGAGGCCACGCCAATGATGATGCCGAGCATGGTGAGAAACGACCTCATCTTGTTGGCGGCGATGGCGC
>Cebus_capucinus_imitator_PRJNA485217_SSR118__coassemble_424_pt1 | contig 16112 bp, 20 predicted proteins | sample Cebus_capucinus_imitator_PRJNA485217_SSR118__metabat2_low_PE_012 | metagenome-assembled genome bin Cebus_capucinus_imitator_PRJNA485217_SSR118
AAAGGCTATGACGTGGAGGACAACAAGCTGGATGCCGGCAAGACTACCTATTTCTTGAAGGTCGTGGTGAGTATGGTCATGCTGGTCGGGTTTCTCGTCAGCCTGCTCTCCTTCTATATACTGATGCTGAGCATCTATCTGCTCGTGCAAAAGAACACGCAAAAGCTTGAGAACCTGCTGCTCATCGGTTACAGCCCTTCGCGTGTGAGCCGTCCGTACCAGTTGCTTATCGTATGCATGAATGCGGCCACATTGGCCATGGCCCTGGGTCTGGTCGTGCTGGCTCGTGATTATTATCTGCACATGATCGGACTGATCTTCCCCAGCCTGAAGGAGGGAAGCCTGCTGCCTGCACTGGCCACAGGAGGAGGAATCTTCTGCCTCGTCTCCATCATCAACGTCATCGCCATCCGGCGCAAGATCATGAGTGTCTGGCACAGGAAAGATTGAGCCGTCTCCAACGATCGCCCCCCCCGTATCTCCAAACACCAACGACAAGAATTCACAACCCCTTCCTATGGAAAATCTGCTTGCTCTCTATAAACGGCATTACGGCCATGCACCTCAGAAGATCGAGACGCTGGCCAAAGCCGGCAGCAACCGTCAATATGTACGCCTCTACGCCGATGCCAGACATTCTGTCATAGGGGTCATAGGCCCGTCGAGGGAGGAGAACCGCTGTTTCGTATACCTCGCTAACCATTTTACAGACTTGGGACTTCCCATGCCGTGCATCTACGCGGTGAGCGCAGACAATTCGTGTTATATCCAGCAGGATCTGGGACGTTACTCACTCTATGACGCACTTGCCGGAGCCAGAAAGAGGGGGTATGCCTACGGTCCGGAGGAGAAGGCCCTGCTGGCCCGTACCATCCGGATGTTGGCGCACATACAGGTCTGCGGGGCGCGGGGACTTGATTTCGCCAAGTGCCTGCCTCCGGTCAAGTTTGACACGCAGGCGGCTATGTTCGATCTCAACTATTTCAAGTACAGCTTTCTGAAGACAACCGACATGCCCTTCGACGAGCTGCGGCTGGAAGCTGACATGCAGCGTTTGGCGGCGGACCTCGCGGAAGCCGGCGAGGGGGAGAGCGGCTTTCTGTACCGTGACTTTCAAGCGCGCAACGTCATGCTTTCCGAGAATGGCGATCCCTATTTCATAGACTTTCAAGGTGGCATGCAAGGTCCTGTGCAGTATGACGTGGCCTCGTTTCTGTGGCAAGCCTCTGCACGTTACCCCCAAACATTCCGTGAAGAACTTATCTCCGAATATGTGGATGAGGCACGACTGTTGCAGCCCCATTTCGATGAGGAAATCTTCACCCAGCGTCTGCATCTTTTCGTGCTGTTCCGCATATTGCAAGTGTTGGGAGCATATGGGCTACGGGGCTATGTAGAACGGAAAAAATATTTTCTTGACAGTATCCCCCTCGCCATACAAAACCTCCGCAGGCAGCTGCTGGACGGTATCGCGATGCCTTATCCGTATCTGGAAGAGACGCTCCAGCGTCTGACGGATCTGCCGCAGTTCAATGCCAGTCCCACTCACCATGGAACGGCCAGCACATCGCCTTACGATGGGCAAGGCCCTTTGGTCGTACGGGTCTTTAGCTTCAGCTACAAAGCCGGCATACCCGAAGACACTTCGGGCAACGGCGGCGGCTATGTCTTCGACTGCCGTTCCACACACAATCCCGGCCGTTACGCGCAGTACAAGGAGCTGACCGGACTGGATGCGCCTGTCATCAAATTTCTTGAAGAAGACGGTGAGATTCTCACCTTTCTGGACTCGGTGTACAAGTTGGCTGACGCCCATGTGCTGCGCTACATGCAGCGCGGATTCACCGACCTGATGTTCTGTTTCGGCTGTACGGGCGGAAGACATCGAAGTGTCTACTCCGCGCAGCACCTGGCCGAGCACCTGCATCAGAAGTTCGGCATAGAGGTAAGAATTTGTCACAGGGAGCAGAATGTCGCAAGCACGCTGCCGCCCAGGTCTCGGGAAGACAAGTCGGCTTTCTCCTATCAGGGTTAACCTTTCCTAAAAAGGAAAGTGACACTATCGCGCCCCGATTTTTAAGCGTACTTTTGCTATAAAGCGCTCACCTAATATGGCAATGGACAAAGACATAGAAAATATATATCGTGCGCTTGAGGCCAATGATGCCCCCCAAGCGCATCGGCTGACCCAAAAAGCACTGGACGAGCACGCTGAATGTTCCGAACTGTACTACTTAAAAGGAAAAGCCTATATGAAACAAAGCGACTGGGGCAATGCCATGAGCTGCTTCCTGCGCGCTGAAGAGATCGACCCGGACAGCCCCGCCCGCGAATGCAGGCGCATGCTGACGGACATCATGGACTTTTATAACAAGGACATGTACAATCAGTAAGAAAGAACGACATCAAGAACATAACCTTTCCATACAAAACCTACTGTAACTATGAGCAAAATCAAAGGCGCACTGGTGATCGACACGGCACGATGCAAAGGTTGCGGCCTGTGCATTGTAGCTTGTCCGACACATACCATAGCGCTGTCCAAGAACGAAGTGAACCACAAGGGCTATGCCTTCTGCGAGGATGTCGCGGACAAGTGCATAGGCTGCGCCTCGTGTGCCATCGTGTGCCCCGACGGCTGCATCACTGTATACAAGAAGAGGGTAGAGGACTGAGCACACGACTCCCGCCACTTCAATATTCCAACAAAAACATACTTCTCGATGAAAGAAGAAAACGAAATACTCCTTCTCAAAGGAAATGAGGCCATCGCGCACGCTGCCATACGCTGCGGATGCGACGGTTATTTCGGCTACCCCATCACTCCGCAGAGCGAAGTGCTCGAGACCCTGGCAGAACTCAAGCCGTGGGAAACCACCGGCATGGTTGTGTTGCAGGCAGAGAGTGAGGTGGCCTCTATCAACATGCTTTATGGCGGCGGAGGTTCAGGCAAGCGCGTCATGACCTCTTCCTCATCGCCCGGCGTGTCCCTGATGCAGGAAGGCATCAGCTACATGGCCGGAGCGGAAGTGCCCGGATTAATTGTCAACGTACAGCGCGGAGGTCCGGGGCTGGGCACCATCCAACCCTCACAAAGCGACTATTTCCAGTCCACCCGAGGCGGTGGAAACGGTGACTACAACGTCATAGTGCTTGCACCGGCTTCCGTACAGGAAATGGCTGATTTTGTAGATCTGTCGTTCACACTCGCTTTCCGCTATCGGAATCCGGTCATGATGCTTGCTGACGGCGTCATCGGGCAGATGATGGAGAAAGTCGTTTTGCCCCCCTACAAGCCCCGCCGCACGGAGGAAGAGATCGCCAAAGAGTGTCCTTGGGCGGCTAACGGGCACGGGCTGAAACAGCGCGATCCCCAAGTGATCACTTCGCTTGAGCTGGATCCCGCCAAAATGGAGGCAAAGAACCTGCATCTGCAAGAGAAATACCGTCAGGCTAAAGAGCGCGAAGTGCGTTACGAGGCCAAACAGCTCGAAGATGCCGAATATGTCATTGTCGCCTTTGGTTCCGCTGCCCGCATTTCACAGAAGGCCATTGAACTGGCACGCAAGCGTGGCATCAAGGTCGGCCTCTTCCGCCCCATCACCCTTTGGCCCTTTCCAGAAAAGGAGATTGGAGCGCTCGCCCGTCAGGTGAAAGGCATGCTGGTCGTTGAGATCAATGCCGGGCAGATGGTCTACGACGTCAAGCTGGCGGCGGAAGCCCGTGTGCCCGTAGAACATTACGGACGTTTGGGCGGCATCGTGCCTGACCCCGATGAAATCGTTGATGCGCTGGAGCGCCTCAGAAAATGACGGCTGGGCGGTCAGGCGCAGCTGTGTCCTTTCCCCTCCATGAGGGGCGCTTTAGCCGACGCACCAACTTATTCCTATTTTTGCCACTCATCCACCTGTCAGCACATGCTTAACACACCACAATCAAACGAAACGGACATACTCGAGCGTTTGCGCCATCCCGAACGGGAAAGCGAAAGGCGGAAGCCAAGCCGCAACCTGTTTCTGCGCAATATTCTTAACGGCATCTTTATTCTTTTGGCCATTATCGCCATGGTTGGCATTGTGGCAAGCGGACAAGGAGGCGACATGATGCTTTGGTACGGTCTGGGACTGTTCGCTGTCATCATTAAGATGGTAGAGGTGGTGTTGCGTATGCCAGGCATGAAGGCCAAGCAAAGACATTAATCCATGACAAAAGAAGACATCATATCTCCCGAGAACTTGGTGTACGAAAAACCCAAGCTGCTCAATGACACGGACATGCATTACTGTCCGGGTTGCTCGCACGGTGTCGTGCACAAACTTGTAGCAGAGGTCATTGCCGAGATGGGGATGGAAGACCACACCATCGGCATCAGCCCGGTAGGCTGCGCAGTTTTCGCTTACCGGTACATTGACATCGACTGGCAGGAAGCCGCCCACGGACGTGCCCCTGCATTGGCAACGGCCTGCAAGCGCCTGTGGCCGGACCGCATGGTATTCACTTATCAGGGCGACGGTGACCTGGCCTGTATAGGCACCGCCGAGACGATACACGCTCTTAACAGAGGTGAGAATATCACCATGATCTTCATCAACAACGCCATCTATGGAATGACTGGCGGACAGATGGCTCCCACCACCCTGCTGGGCATGAAGACGGTGACGTGTCCCTATGGGCGTGACCCCCAACTGCACGGCTATCCGCTTAACATTACGGACTTGGCGGCACGGCTCGAAGGTACGGTTTTTGTCAGTCGGCAAAGCGTACACAGCGTGGCAGCCATACGGAAGGCCAAGAAGGCTCTGCGCCATGCCTTTGAGAACTCCATGGCCGGTCTGGGATCCAATTTGGTGGAGATCGTATCCACCTGTTCGTCCGGCTGGAAAATGTCGCCCGTCAAGGCTAACGAATGGATGGCAGACCACATGTTCGACGCCTATCACATCGGTGACCTCAAGGATGTGTCCCAAGAGAAGAAGGAAGCAATGGCCAAATGACACAGAGGCGGCACCGGCCGGCCCGCACAGTTCCCCCACGCCATGCGCTCAGGGGCATTTAGGCGGTCAGGTGCCGTCACTAACCAATCTCCCCATAAACAATGAAACAAGAAATTATCATATCGGGATTTGGCGGACAAGGTGTGCTCTCCATGGGCAAGATATTGGCCTACGCCGCCCTGATGGAAGGCAAGGAAGTCACATGGATGCCCGCTTACGGGCCAGAGCAGCGCGGCGGTACAGCCAATGTCACCGTTATCGTCAGCGACGAGCCTGTTTCTTCCCCGATCCTCAGCAGTTACGACACTGCCATCCTGCTCAACCAGCCCTCGCTCGACAAGTTCCAGCCCAAGGTCAAGGCAGGTGGCACACTGATTTACGACAGTTTCGGTATCTTGGAACCGCCGACACGCACGGACATCTCATCGTGGCACATTCCCGCAATGGAGACTGCGGCAGAAATGCAGATGATGAAATGTTTCAATATGTTCATTCTCGGCGGCTACCTTAAGCTGCACCCGATCGTCAAGACGGAAAGCGTGATGAAGGCCCTGCGCAAGACGTTGCCCGAACGCCACCACGACCTGCTTCCCCTGAACGAAAAGGCCATACTGAAGGGTATGGACATCATCTCCCAATAACAACCCAAGGTGGCAGGGGCCAAGACGGTCCTGCCGCCTTACTCCTAATCCTACACCCATTATGGCAAACAGAAGAAGACTCAAAAAAAGCGTCAAGTACATTACAGGCGAACTCTTCGCCGACTGTGTGGCTTTGAGCATGTGTCAGCAAAGCGACCAGGATGAGCTTGACAAGCTAATGAGGGAAATCCTCTCCCTGCACACGGACTTTGTGGCTCGCATCAGTCATACGGAACGTGGCTCAGAGCGAGAGTTCTACAAGAAGCTAAGAGCCGAGTTCACTGAAAAAATCAACGCCTTGAGCGACCGTATCGTCAAGGCATGACCATCTCTCCTCTCATCAAGACAGCTTAGGGCCGCGCATGAATGCCGTGCAAGGTTCTAAGCTGTCTTTGCGGATGGGGGAGGCCACAATCTGTCAATTATGCTGTTCCAACACATCTGCTACACCATTCTCTTCAAATGGTTGGGGTGGAAGGAGGTCGTAAACCAGCCCCACCGTGACAAGTGCATCCTGTGTGTAGCGCCTCATACCAGCAACTGTGACTTTCTCATAGGCAAGTGTTATTACACCGCCAAAGGACTTACTTCCAACTTCCTGATGAAGAAAGAATGGTTCGTCGGGCCACTGGGTACATTGTTCAGACGCTTGGGCGGAATACCTGTTGAGCGCAGCCGTCATACGAGCCTTACCGACCAGCTGGCCGCGAGGGCGCTGCGGACAAGCCACTTCTCGCTGGCTGTTACTCCGGAGGGTACCCGCTCCCTCGTTCATCAGTGGAAGCGAGGCTTTTATTTCATCGCGCTGAAGGCCCACCTGCCCATCCTGCTCTATGCCATCGACTACCCCACGCGCAGCATCGTATGTACCAAAACCATTATTCCCTCGGGCGATGTGGAAGCCGATATGCGCGAAATTATGGATTACTACCGTCCGTTTAAAGGCAGGCATCCTGAAAAGTTCGCGGTGGAGGATATCCCTCCCAAATGAGCGCAAAGTCCCGTCAACTGGAAGGGCGGGCCGCAGGCAGGTGAAAGTCACTTGCCTGCGGCCCGCCCTTCCGGTTGTGGGAACGTCAGCCTTCTATTTTAGGGCATTCCTGATAAGGCTGACCGTGGATTTGTCGGTGTCAAACACGCAGTACCACCCTTGTGGTTCATGTGGCGGGTCGCTCACGTAGTCGTCACCGGGCTTCCAATTCTCCTCTGTTGGTCTTCCGGATCCGCCCCATCCCCAAAAATTGCAGCCCGCCAGGATTCCACCGTTCTCCTTACTTTCACGTACGCACTTGAAGATCTGTCGGTAGAAAGCGTCACGCGCCTCAGTAGGCGTACCGGGCTTGTAAGCTGTATGGTCACGCGAGTAGCCAAACTCTTCGATAACGAAGGGTTTTCCCAGCTTCTTGGCATAAGCCTCATGCTGCGAGATGCACTCCTGAGTCTTGCGGAACACGTTGGGCAGATCTTCCGAAAGGCGGTCGGGCTTCGCCCAACTCCAGTTTACGGGCCAAATATGTACCGTCAGGTAGTCAACGTTGGGGTCGCTGTGCTGGCGCTCATACAGCTCTGCGTCGAAGTCGCAACCGATCAGTCCTTCGCTGCCTGTAGACACCAAATGGTTGGGGTCCAGGCTTTTGATCAATGCCGTGCTTTTGCGTGACCACTCGGCGAATCCATCCTTGTAGCCACGGAAACTGCGGCTGCCGAAGACACGTGGCTCGTTGCACAGTTGCCAAGCCATGATCGTCGGATCGTCCCGGTAGGGTTTCCCCGTCAGTGAGTTCACGCGGCTGACAATACGACGGACATGGTTGAAATAAAGTTCCTGTGCCTTCGTGTCATGATTAAACTCTGTGGCGTACTTCACGTAAGCCTTGTAGCCCTCTCCATGAGCATCTGGTGAATCGCCGTGCCCCGTGGCGCGCAGGTAAAAGCCATAGCCTCCGCTCCAGTCCCAGGAATTGGTGAGATATATCACAGCCACCATGCCACGCTTGTGCATTTCCGCCAGCAGATAGTCCAGACCTATGAGCATGCGCTCGTCATAAACTCCGGGAGTCGTCTGCAAATAAGGCGTCACGCTGGTTACGTTCTTGCTGCCGGCATCAGCGCCGGCCAATATACGCAGGTTGTCCACTCCCAACGCCTTCAGGCTGTCGAGCTCCTCGCACAGTCGCTTGCGATTTCCGGCCTCGCTGGTGCTTCCCAAGATCGGTCCGTACCAGAAGTTGGTGCCTACATAATAATATGGAGTATGGCTGTCGCCCTTGTAAAAATGCACTCCGTCCGTTCTCACAAAACCTTCTTGTGCGCCGGCGGCCAGTCCTACTGACAATAAGGCCGCTGCAAGGATGCTTCTCAAATGCTTCATCTTTATCTTCAGTGTTGTTTCTATAGTCGCGATTTCATGGCACGGTCCATCTCACGCCTGTCCTGCTTCTCTTTCAGCGTTGCCCGCTTGTCATATTCTTTCTTGCCCCGGCACAGACCTATCACTACCTTGGCCAGCCCCTTTTCGTTGATGAAGATGCGCAGTGGTACGATGGTGAAGCCCGGCGAGCGTGTGTCCTCCTGTAAGCTCCGGATCTCCTTGCGGTTCAGCAGCAACTTACGATCGCGCCGGGTGGCGTGATTGTTGTATGAGCCGAAATCGTATTCGGCGATATAGGCATTCTTCATCCACATTTCTCCATGGTGTATATAGCAAAAGGTATCTACCAGACTGGCCTTGCCCGCACGGATGCTCTTGATTTCCGTACCGGTCAATACCATTCCCGCCGTATACTTGTCTATGATCAGGTAGTCGTGTTCCGCACGTTTGTTCTTTATGTTGATACGCGATGTCAGTAATTTCTTCGCCATTTCCTTAGTGCTCTATTTCTACAAATTGTGAGAGATGGCCGTCCACGTAGCAGGCCACGTCTGCGGTAAAGCGCTCCTCCTCCTCTACGAACAAGTCGTCAAGATCATCGAATTCGGGGTTCTGCTCAAACATCGCCATAAACTCTTCATCGCTCCTTTCACGCGTCAGTTCCTCCTTGCGCTCATCGTAGAGCCGCTTGGCCTTGTATAGCAGTTTGGACAAATCGTGAAGCCCCCACAGCCGCATAGCCTTGGCAAAAGGATTGTCAAAGAAAAACGGGCCGTAACCATTGTAAATAAGCTGTACGAAACCGCCATCCATCACTTCTTCGCAAAGGATGGTGTAGCCCCACAAGGTTATCTGGTCAGCATTCAGCTGTTCCATGGCTTCCCCTGTAAGGCTGCTGCCCGCAGCGGTTTGGATGGCTTCTGCCACAACTTGCAGAAACTTGTCCATCCCCTCAGCTGCGGCCAGCTTCAGCGTGTCGTCCTTGACCGTCACTCTCATTTTCTTGCCTCCTCTATCAATGTCTTCATACCCTTGATCTTCTCTCCCGCCACCTGTCGTAGGACGGCTTTCAGCAGTTTCCTCGAAACCGCCGCATAACTGGCATGTGCGCCAATGTCAATACGTCCAATGTCAACGGACTTTAGCCCTCCTTTTTTACAAAGGAAGCCCAGAACGTCGGCCTTGCTCAGCTTGTCCTGCTTGCCCCTGCCTATGTAAAGCGTTGCGTAAAGCGGTGGAACGGGACGGAATGTCCCGTCAGGCAGGGAAAAGGGCAGGGCATCCGTGATAAAATCAGGCAACTGCTCTTCCGGCCCTTTGAGTAAATAGACCTCTCCCGACGCGTCCCAGCGCGCCGTCCGCCCATTGCGGTGGGTGTACTCCTCAGCTTTGAGGGGCAGGTGGTAATGAATGACCGCCCGCACTTCGGGAATATCCAGTCCGCGGGCCGCCAGATCCGTACTGACCAGCACGTTGGCTGAACCGTTGCGGAATTTATACAGCGCCCTCTCCCGAATCTCCTGTTCCATACCTCCATGGTATCTGACAGCGGCAAATCCTTCGTCCACCAGCCAATTGCCCACGCGGTCCACACTTTCCCGATGCGCCACGAAAACAATGGAGGGTCTCCCCGCCAAAGCCGTCAACAAATGTCCCAAGGTTTCGAGCTTGTCCTTTTGGGAGGAGGGCACTTCATAAACTGTCACGCGATCTGTCTGCTCTTCGGGAGCAGGCAGGAAATCGACCTTTTCGAAACCGCTGACCAAGCGCCCCATAAAGTCAGGAATGGCCGGCGCGTCCGTGGCCGACATCAACCAGCAACGGGACGGGTGAGGCAGCTCGTCGAGTACGCGCCCCATTTCATCTTGAAAGCCCAATTCCAGACATTTGTCGAACTCGTCCACCACCAGCAGCTTCAGGCCGCGGGCATTGAGATTATCCTTCGCCAAATGGTCGAGTAGCCGTCCGGGAGTGGCGAAGACCACCTGCGGACGGACTTCGCGTATCGCACGGTGCTCCTGCATGGCCGGCCGGCCGCCATAAAGCGACATCGCCCGCAGGCCGCTCTTCAGGCGCTTCAGCATTTGTTCGCTCTGTGTGGCCAACTCGCGCGTCGGTACGATGACGATGGCCTGTAATGTGTCCAGCCGCACATCCAGCAAAGAGACCATCGGCAACAGGAAGGCCAATGTTTTGCCGCTGCCTGTCGGTGACAGCAAGACCACACCTCCTGTTTTTAGGGCTTTTTGTCCCATTGTCCGTTGCATGGCGGTCAATTCCTCATAGCCCAGACTTTCTAATATTTCGTGTAATTCAGTCATTTTCGCTATTGTTTCATCGGCAAAGACAGTACAAGCCGAATGCAATGAGGCTCGCTTCGATTGCTGAGGCGCAGCCTATTTTCTGCAAAGATAGTGCAAATCAGGCGCAGAGCATCAAGCTTGCTTGAATGTTCTGCCGAGATGCCGCCTGTCTTGTCTAAAGAAGATGCAAACAAAATGCGGGAAGAAATGACAAGTAGGTGGTCTTGTGTGGTGTGCGGATGGCGGGTACGAGGGACGGTTGGCCCGGTTAACGGTTAGATCAGGCCGGTAGAGTGAACCTCCATATGGCAATGGTGCGTATGTGCTTCACGGTCGGAACAGACATTTGCCTGTTCCGACCGTGAAAAGGAGTGCAAGAGATGTGTCAGAAGGTGACGGACAGACCTGCGGACAGGGGAGTAAACTTCGGGCCATAGCCGCTGTTGAGTACGCGGCAGGGGCTGTATTTGGCGTAAACGCCTATGACTTTCCAATGTATGCGTGCCATGAAGTCAACGGTCACCTTTTGCTGGTGGATGTCAGCATAAAACTCGTCTATATGATGCCGGACGGTCTCTCCGGGGATCATTTGGTCATCGTTTACCTCATAGGATGACAGCACCGAGGCGTAGGTGTTGAAGTTGAGGATGGCCGCGATATCGGCTGTCCAGCTCTTTCCCATGCAGAACCCGTAGCGGAACGGGATGCCCAGACTGAAGGTTTTGATGCGCGAACTGTGGATGCGCGAGGCGTCTTCAGGATAAGACGTGATGACGACATTCTCCTTCTTGTCCTTTATGAAGCGCGTGCGGTCGGTCAGGCGGTAGTTGCGCCAGTCAAAGGAGAGACCGATGGAGAAGTACCGCTTACGGTCGCGGCTATAGTGGCGGAAGGCCAAAGGTTCGAAGCCCACTTCGATGGATGAGGCCATGTCAGCGTTCATATTCGAGGGAGCATCCAGCGCACTGACAAAACCCACATATATGCCATTGGTCGTCAGCTTATTGCGCTTGTCCTTTGGGTTGCATTTGTTGTTTTTCTTTTTGTGTGAATCCTGATCTGCTTGCTCTGTACGGATTGAATGGGGTATTTTGCTTCTCAGGACGGCATAGTCAAGTTGGTAGGTCGAGTCTGCTGCACTTCCACGAACGTTGAACCGGACGATACGTCCCCTCTCTGTGAGCGAGACTGTTTCGGGACGGGTGATAGTGATGATGGTGTCTGCCGCTTCGGTGGCTCTCGTGAAGGAGCATGAGGCGAGGCTGAGTGCGGCGAGGATGATATGGCGTAACATGATGATATGGCTTATTGGATAAGTGAATATATGATGCGGTGTGGGGTTGGGGTTGTCAGAATGTGAAGCCTACCGTGAGCATCTTGAAGTTGGGCGAGGTAGTGCCGGTGAACGTCTTGTAGGGATTGAACTGCACATAGATACCCCCGGCATCTTTATAGATGAAGGACACGCGGAACGCCATGTCAAACCGCTGGTGGTTGAGTTTGCTGTATTTATCCCTGATCTGCCGGTTGTCTATGGTGTAGCGGTTTCGGATGCCACTGTGTATTGGGAATTCCGGGATGGCCGAAAGTGTCAGCGCCGTGTTTTTGAATTCATGGGTGTAATGTACGGGGATGGTGAGTGCCACAGTTTCCAGCATCGAACGCCGGTGAGATGCCTGCCCATTGAACGGGATGGTGCCCAGTTGTCCGTCGCGTTTGATCCACTGATGCCCTTTCTGTTGTCTGAAAGCGTAGCACTCGACACCCAGGGCGATGGAAAGGATATCGCTATTAGAGGGTAGGGTGGCGGAGATGTTGAAGACATCTGTTCCCACCTGCCATCCGATCTTCGAGTACATGTCATTACCCTTTTCGAGGGGAACGATGACGCCCATGTGAAGATAGGGCATGAAGTTGAAAGAGAACTTGGTTCTCCGTCCGCCTCTCTGGAAAGGGAGTGTAAAGTTCCAATTGGTCGTGTGTTCGCCCAGGGTGGTGTCGGTGCCGGTGGGGAATCCCTTGGAATAGCTGAAGGTATAGGTGTGGTCATCATCACGCCCGAAAACAGACACGTTCGTGATGGAGTCGGTTTCTGTGACGATGATGCTGTCGGGGCGTATGACTTTCACGATGGTGTCATTGATGCATACGGGCGAGGCTGCGTGGGTGCAGAGCGCCGCGAGGAGAGAAAGCAGGGTGGATAGCAAACGTTTCATAGTAAGAGTCTGATGTTTTTCTGAAAGAGTGTGTAGAGTAAGGGGTGTGGAATGTCCGGTATAGGATGCAAGGGGAAGCGGTACAGTCGGATTCGTGTCAGCTGCCGAAGGTTCGTTTGAGTTCGTCAATGGTGGCCGCCCCTTCCATGTAAATAACCGTGAGAGTGGCTGTGTGGCCTCCGCCGGGCTTGAGTGAATTGTTACGGTAGAAGAGGTAGCGTCGCGTGTGTCCCGCAGGTTTGAGCTGATAGAAGCCGTAATAGAGCCGTCCGCCACGCATGCCGACCTCCTTGTCAATGGCAGAGGAACCGTCTGCACGGATGAGCCTCTCGATTTTTCCCACGTCTACACGCCCAGTGTTGAGCGTGAGACTGCGGAAAAGGGTGAGCTTGTAGGGGGCGAGTTTTCGGCCTTTCATCAACACCTCGGTGGCGTGTCGGTCATCCCGGAATTGTCCGTTGAAGAGAGGGGCGATGTGCAGCCCCTCTTGTGCGAAGAGCGGCAGGCTCAGCATGAGCGTCAGAATCAGAAGGTATGTTTTTCGTTTCATGAGTGTGAATGGAGTGAGGAATGTAGTTTTACGAGCCGGTGAGGCCGTCATCGCTCTCCGTAACTGTAGGCCTAATTCAGCTGCGGCGGTTCATGGTGTGGGGCGGTACAGGGGGGCGCCTTAGTCCATTGTGTCAAACATTTCTTTGAGTTGTGATTCTACGGTGGAAGTTCCTGTCGGCGCACCTACATTGTGCATGGAGGTGCGCATGGCTTGCATGACTTGGCGGGAATCCGTGATTTTTCGTCCGTCTATGTAAGCCACACATTGGTTGTTATGCTGGTATGCGAAGGTGCCGGCGGATACGCCTGTGATCAGGACTATGGCGATAGCCGCCGCCCATCTTAGGAGAGTGGTGGAGCGTTTGCGCGGTGTGGCAGTGCGGGAGACTCTCCTCTTTTGATACACGTGCCGGCTGTAGGCTCCCAATCCCATGAGGGCACGTACCTCCTCAAAGGCTGGATCGCTGCTTTCCGGTGTGCATAAGAAGCTTTTGAGCTGCCCTTCCTCAGCCTCTGAGGTTTCAGCCTCGAAGTACCGTGCGGTCAGCTTGCGGGCTTCCTTTCGGGAAATGATGTTGGATTGGATATGGTTGGTCATAGGGTGATTTATTCTCATTGTGCTTGTTGTGCGCGGTAAATGTCGCGTACGGTTTTGCGTGCTCTGGAAAGTTGCATTCTGACGGCGGTGGGTTGCATGTTGAGAAATTTTGCGATGGTGTCGTAGCTCTGATCCTCATAGTCGCGCATGCGGAGGATGGTTTGTTGTGTCTGTGTGAGCCTGCAAGCAATGATGGCCTGTACTTCGCGGAAGCGTTCGTCCGCCGCTGCCTCCTCCTCTATCGTGTTGTCTGGAGGGGTGTCCTGCTCCTCATTAATCTCCACGATGGGTGCCCTTTTCCTGCGCCGGAGGGTGTCTATGCTGAGATTACGTACCGTTGTGGTCATGAGGGCTGCAGCCTGATCGCTGTCGTTTATCTCTCCACGCCTCACCCATAAACGGATGAATGCCTCTTGCAGATTGTCCTCCGCATCAGCCTCGTTGCCCGTGACGCGGGTCGCCATCTGCTGGAGGCTGCGCCGCATCCGCTCGAAAGCGGCCAGTACGGGGTTGGGGGCTGTTTGTGGGGTCATGTGGTATCTCTTTTCTATAGGGCTGACGCAAAGGAAAGGCTTTTGTAACAGCTTCGTCTCATTTTTTAGGCGAAATGCCTTAAAAAAAACGGTGCATGTCGTAGCAAACACCCCTCTATTTGTATTTTTGCTTGGCAGAATCAGCTGTTCGAACCTTGCGTATGTGAAAATGTAGACATCATGCCTGCCTATTGATGCGTATGGGGCATTTTCAGTTCCCTTCTACCAGAGAGGGTAATGAAAGCAAACAACAAAATATTTATATGAAGCATTTAGCATTGAAGTCGCGATTGGTAGCGATGAACTTTTTGGAATTTGCCGTGTGGGGGGCCTACCTTACCTCGATGGGCAATTATTTGGCGGATCATGGTTTGGGAACACATATAGGTTGGTTCTATGTGGTGCAGGGCATCGTGTCCATCTTCATGCCGGGATTGATAGGCATAGTGGGTGACCGGTGGATACCGGCTCAGCGTTTGCTGGGGCTGTGCCACCTGCTGGCGGGTGGTTTCATGGCTTTTGCCGCCGCTTATGCCCTTGGTGCGGGTAAGGCGGTGCAGTTTGCCCCCCTTTTCAGCCTGTATTCCGTGAGCGTAGCCTTTTACATGCCCACGCTTGCACTGGGCAACGCCGTGGCTTTCAACGGGCTGACCCGTGTTGGGCTGGATACGGTCAAAGAGTTTCCGCCCATCCGCGTGTTCGGCACGATCGGCTTTATCTGCTCCATGTTGGCCGTGAACTATCTTGGCTTCCAATCCACCCCCCATCAGTTGCTATTGTCCAGTGTGCTGAGTCTGGTACTTGCTGTCTACGCACAGACCCTGCCCAACTGTCCCGTAAGCAAGGGGAGTGAAAAGAAAACGCTGGTGGACGCTTTCGGTTTGGATGCTTTCAGGCTGTTCCGTCAGCGCAAGATGGCGGTGTTTTTTATCTTCTCAATGCTGTTGGGAGTCAGCTTGCAAATAACGAATGGCTACGCCAATCCCTTCATCACGAGCTTCAAGGACATACCAGCTTACGCCGATACATTTGGAGCCAATAATGCGAATGCCCTGATTTCGCTCTCGCAGATCAGTGAGACATGCTGTATACTGCTCATTCCCTTCTTCTTGAAGCGCTTTGGCATCAAACGGGTAATGATGATCGCCATGCTGGCATGGGTGTTCCGCTTCGGCCTGTTCGGGGTGGGTGACCCGGGAGCCGGTGTTTGGATGTTTATCCTCTCCATGATCGTATATGGCGTGGCTTTTGACTTCTTCAATATATCAGGCGCACTGTTCGTGGATTTGAACACGCGGCCGGAAATAAGGAGCAGTGCACAGGGGCTGTTTATGATTATGACCAATGGCTTGGGAGCTGCGATAGGCACTTGGGCTGCACAGGGCGTGGTAAACCACTTTGTATATGATGTGCCGGAGTTTCTGCAATTGGCTGGTTGGCGTACAAGTTGGATGGTTTTTGCCGGATATGCTTTGGTGGTTCTGATTCTATTTGCCATTGTGTTTAAGGAACGGACGCGTACTACTACCACAGAGTGCTGAGCGTTGGAGGAAGTGTCCAGTCTTCCTTCCATACTTTGAGATGAGGCGATACTCCTTTTCCCCCACTGTCAGGCACGACTCTGGCGGTGGGGAATTCTTTGTTAGTCTGATTCCCCTTAATCTCTGTGGGTCTTATGTGGGAAGATGGCGGGTGCTGAAGGACAAAATTTTCGGGAAATGTTTGGTGGCGTGTTTCGGAAATGCTAACTTTGCACTCGCTAAACAAAAAGATGCCATGCATATACGGTAAAACGCGTTTTCCAAACGACGGTTTTGCGAAGGATATGGATGGATCTTTGGTATCGACTTGCACTCTTAGCTCAGTTGGTAGAGCAACTGACTCTTAATCAGTGGGTCCAGGGT
>Cebus_capucinus_imitator_PRJNA485217_SSR118__coassemble_509_pt1 | contig 14001 bp, 9 predicted proteins | sample Cebus_capucinus_imitator_PRJNA485217_SSR118__metabat2_low_PE_012 | metagenome-assembled genome bin Cebus_capucinus_imitator_PRJNA485217_SSR118
TTCTCTATGGCGGTGACATCAACTTTACCAACACCAATGGTTATCTGCTGGCTACGGGCTACGAGCGGACTTGGGGCGACACCTCCTTTCCGATAGGGGTGCGCCGCACCCATGCCTGGGGGGTCACGGACGCCATCACCTTCGACACGCTCTACCACCGTATCGTAAGCATGCCGCAGGGCCGCCCCTGGCATCTCGGATTTCTCACGCTGGCCAGCCATGAGCCGTGGCAAGTGCCTTACAACCGCATCTCTAGCGACAAGGTGGCCAATGCCATGGCCTACCTCGATGACTGCATAGGGCGTTTCATAAACCGTCTGCGCCGCACGCCGCAGTGGAAGAATTTGCTGGTCATCTTCCTGCCGGATCATGGAATAGGCTATCCTGAGGGAATTGCCGATTCCGATCCGCGCCGGTCGCACATTCCGGTCATCTGGACCGGAGGGGCCGTACGCAGACCGCAGCGCATCACTACTCTTTGCAACCAAAGTGACTTGGCCGCCACCCTGTTGGGGCAGTTGGGACTTCCACATGCGGACTTCCCCTTCAGCCGTGATGTACTCAGCCGCACCTATACGCGCCCTTCCGCCGCTCACACTTGGAGCGAGGGCATTCTGTGGATAGACCCGACGGGGCACTCGGCCATCAACGTGCTTTCCAAACCTGCCAAGGCTTTCGGAGAAGCGCCGTCTCCCTCACAGTGGCGGGTCAATGCCGCCAAGGCTTATTTGCAGACGTGTTATGACGCTTTGGCCAAAGGCCGCCAATGACTGGTGGCCGGAACCGGAATCCTTATGGACCAACGACAACCATAAATCATGCGTAAAAAGATACTTATCACCGGAGCTTCAGGCTTTATCGGCAGCTTTCTGGTGCAGTACGGTCTCGATGCCGGCATGGAGGTTTGGGCTGCCGTGCGGCCTACCAGTTCGCGCCGCTATCTGACGGACGAGCGCCTGCAATTCATTGAACTCGATTTGGGAAACCCCGATGCCTTGCATGGCCAACTGGCGGAGCATGGCAGGTCGGAGCGTCCTTTTGACTATGTGATACATGCGGCCGGCGCCACCAAATGCCGGCATGAGGCGGACTTCTTCGCGGTCAATGCGGGTGGGACGCGCCACTTGGCTCAGGCACTGCTCGATACGGGTACGCTGCGTGGGCAAGGACGTTTCGTTCTTGTCAGCTCACTGAGTGTCCTGGGGCCTGTCCACGAGAAAGACCGCCGCCCCTTGACGGCACAGGACCGCCCGGTGCCGGATACCGCCTACGGGCGTTCCAAGCTGGCGGCGGAACGTGCCTTGGCCTCAATGCCTGACTTGAATTACATCGTGCTGCGCCCGACGGGGGTGTACGGCCCCCGCGAGCGCGACTATTATCTCATAGCCCAGAGCATACGCCGCCATGTCGATTTTGCCGTAGGCTTCAAGCCGCAGGTGCTCACGTTCATCTATGTAGCTGACCTCGTAGAGGCCGCTTACCGTGCCTTGACGCACGGTTTCAGGGGGCGTTGCTACCTGCTTACGGACGGCAAGAGCTATACGAGCCGTGCTTTCAGCGACTTGTTGCAGATGGAGCTGGGTGTGAGGCACGTGCTTCACATCACGGCTCCGCTGTGGGTATTGCGGGCAGTGAGCTTCCTGGCTTACGGCTGCGCCCGTCTGTCAGGCCGTTCCTCCACGCTCAACCCCGACAAGTATCGTATCATGAGCCAGCGCAATTGGCAGTGCGACATATCGCCCGCCCGAAAAGAGCTGGGTTTCGCCCCCAAGTGGCCTCTGGCCCGGGGCGTGAAGGCTTCCGTGGAGTGGTACCGCGAGGCGGGGTGGCTTTGAGTTCGTCTTTCGGGCATGCCCGAAAATCCCCCCAACGCTCCATTCATTTTATATTCATTTATTTTTTCCAAGAACAAGCATCACAGTCTCCATGACTCCCGACCGCCGCAAGCCGTTGCCCATTGAGCTGGTCACGCTGGCTTACACCCTGTTTACCTCCCTGCTCATTCTCCTGCTGTGGCAGCGCATGAGCGATCCGCTGCGCCTGCTCGAAGGCCGGGCGTTTGTGCTGGTGGGCATGGGGCTTATCCGATTGATTTACGGTGTCCGCCCCAACCGCTACACACTCTTCCTGCGTTACCTGTTTCCACTGAGTCTGTTGGGTTATTGGTATCCGGACACCTATGAGTTCTGCCAGCTTTTTCCGAACTTGGACCACATTTTCGCGGCGGCGGAGCAGTCACTCTTCGGTTGTCAGCCCTCCTTGGCCTTTTCGCATTGGCTGCCCCAAAAGCTTTGGAGCGAGCTGTTCCATCTGGGGTATTTTGCTTATTATCCTCTGATCTGCCTGACGGTACTGTCTCCCCTTTGCACGCACAGCGGCGGTTTTGAAAGGACGGCCTTTATCGTGCTGACCTGCTTCTTCTTCTATTATACCATTTACCTGTTTGTGCCAGTCACCGGCCCGCAGTATTACTTTCATGCCGTAGGCAACGACTTGGTGGCATCGGGACATTATCCGCAGGTGGGAGACTATTTCCGCTACCATACGGAGCTTTCCCCCTCCCCCGGGCCTCCGGGACTTTTCCGTGAGCTGGTGGAGACGACGCAGGCTTCGGGGGAGCGTCCGACGGCCGCTTTTCCCTCCTCGCATGTGGGTGTTAGTACGGTGCTGCTTATTTTGCTTTGGCAGAACCGCCGGTGGCTGTTCGCCCTGGCTGTGCCTTTCTACTTTTTCCTGTGCTGCGCCACTGTGTATATTCAGGCTCATTACCTGATAGACGTGTTTGGCGGTCTGGTGACATCCGTCATTTTCTATACGGTCAGCTCCTGGCTGTGGCAGCGCTTTAAGCCGTGAGAGGACAGAAGGCTTTTTCAAGAAAAAAACAAGCGGGCACGCCAGAAACTGGCGTGCCCGCTTGGGTTATTTAGGATCGGGGCGGCAGCTTGGCATTTGTTTGCCCTTTGACCGCAAGGTTATTTCACGAGGATCTTGGCAGTGCCCTGTGGCGTGGCCACTATATAAACGCCGGCTGCAGGCGCCTTGACGGAGCCGGTGCCCTTGGCGGCCAGACGGCCCGATGCGTCATAGAGGCTCAGCGGTGTGCCTTTGGGAGCGCTGATGACATCATCCTTGAGCGTGAGTCCCATGTCGGCGCCGCGGGCTTGGTCGATGCCGGTGGCGTATACGCTTTGCAGGCTGTAGATGTATGTGGCTTTGTAGGTGTTGTAGCCGTCTTCCCTGTTTTCGCCGGTCAGCATGCCTTGTGTGTTGTATGTGTAGGTTTCCCGCCGTTGTCTGTCGTCTATGTTTCGTTCAAGTAGCAGGAGGTCGTCAGCCTCGTTGGTCTGTATGTGCGTGCTGGCCACTTCCGTCTGTCCGTCCTCGGTCTTCAGGGTGAAAGAGGCTTCATGGGCATTGGGGGCCGAATAGGTGTAGGCCAATTTGCCTTCGGGCTCCCAGTGTCCGGCTGACGCGTTCCATTCACGACTGAACGTGATGTACTCTTCGGTGTCTTTTTGCAAATATCGGCTGGAACCGTATTGGAAACCGTCCACATATTCGTCAGAATAGTTGTCATAAGGGTTGACCGGGCTGGTATAGTAGGGGACGGGCAGTTTCACGCTGTAGCTTTCGGTATAATTAGTGCCAACCCATTGGCCGTTGTCGTAATCGTAATTAGCTTGGATATCGATCCTTACATTCCCGTCATAGACGGTGCGCGCTTCGTGCTTGCTGGAGATGATCGGTTGGTTGTTTTCATCCAGGTCGTGTGTCCAATAAGTCGTGCGCGTGCCGTCAGCGGCTACCTCGCTGTATTCTTTGGCATATACATCATTCTCCTCGAAGTTGCCCGTTTGGCTGTTGTATTCATAAGTGTAATAGGCTCCCTTGCGGTTGATGTTGCGCCGTGCCCCGTCTATCTTCCCGGAATAGGTATAGCTATAGGAGGTCTCCTGCTGGGCGTCGTCATCGAGCAGCTCGTATTTGTAGGATTCACTCTTGGCCAGGGCATAGCTGTTTGTCACATCATAATGGGTGATTTCTAGCGACCGGTCGCCGTAGTTGAATTCTACCCGTTGGGAGGCAAACTCCTTGCCCTCGTTGTGGCTGGCATCAGTGGTGAATATCTCGGCGCTTTGGGGGCGGCCCTCGCTGTCAAGGGTATAGCGGGAGCGGACGGTGGTGACTCCGTAGGTGTTTGTGCTCTCCCACTGGCTTTGCGGAATCCATTCTCCGTCGGTCTGTATGTAGAGCTTGTAGAAGTCGTTGATGTCTCTGGCAGCATTGGCTCCCCAGGGGGTGAGGATCTCGGCTCTTTGGCGTATGGCATGGATTCCGGTGAAGCCGGTGGAGGTGTTGAAGCGTTCGCCCAGTTCGCCGTTATTGGAGGCAAAGTCTCCCTCGCTGTAGCTTCCCTCAAACAGGATGCCTTCGGTGGCACTGAGCATGAGACTGGTGCCGATGGAGAAATTTCCGCTTTCTTGACGGCGCAGGTATCTGGTGAGGGTTACGCCCTGTATGTAGGTCTCCACTTTCCACAGCTGCCCGGTCTGGTGGTGGTAGGTAAGGCCGGACGACAGGTTGAAGCTGCCGTTGGTGTATTGGTAGTTGTTGATTTTTGCGTCATCGGCTATGATGCTGTTGGCGTCTGTATTGGCATAGCTGAGGCCCTTCGTGTCAGTGCGGAAGTTGGGTTCCCATTCTCCGCTGTCGCTGTTCCAGTTATAACGGGTGCTTCTGACTGCTCCGGCTTCGGGCGTGTCACGTTCGATGATGGTCTTTGAGCCGCCTATATAGGTCTGGGCGCCGTCGGTGTCGTATCTGGTGCTGAATTCGCCTGTATCGAGTATGATACCCGGAGCGAATACCATGACGTACCTTTCTTCTTCTTTGGCCAGGTAGGGCTGACCGGTGTCGTAGTTCGTGTAGTAAGTCTTGGTCTTGTATCCGTTGGCGGTAGCCTCCGCTGTCATTTTGCTGCCGGCCGCTTCCTGCAAGACACACACGTATTGCTGGGCGTGCTCCATCCATTGGTATTCTAAGGATTCACTCGTCTGGTCGCTGTAAATGGTCGACCTTTTCAGCAGATGGCCGTAAGTGGCGTGTCCTTGGGCGTCATATACCGGATGGGCATAGTCATATAGTTCTGTTTGCGTGTACTTCACGTTTCCGTCTTCATCGTATTCGTACAAGACGACTTGTGTGAGGTTGAGCTGGCTGTCGAATGTGCGCTCTTCCTTACTGTCCTTGTGGAATATGCCGTCTTCCTCCGCCACCTCGCACAGACGGGATGTCCAACGGCCGTAGGCGTCCGTCGTATAGGTGTAACGCGTGGTCTCTTGGGTCGATCCATCCGAAGCACCCTCCTTGATGAGCGTGCGGCGGCCGTACTCATCGTAGGTGATGTCCACGGTACTGGGCTGTCCATTGTTAGATTTTTCCACTTGCGTGAGTACGAGGGAGTCCTTCTTCACGTCCGGGTTGACAGGATCCGGGGCGAGCAGTCCTTTTCGTGCGGCTTCGGCATACGGATTGAGCACCTTGGGGGCAGATGGTGTGGAAGAGGAGCGTGCGGGGCGTCCGTCTGGCAGGCTGGTTTGTGGGGCATGCCGCTCTGTTTGTGCGGTTCCGGTGGCCGGGGACACCTGCTGTGCGTTCAGGCAGGCGGGAAATGCCATCATGAGGATGGCGACGGGTAGGTAATGCTTTTTCATAGACAAGGAAGGATGTATAAGATTGGAAAAAAGGCAGTATAAGGCAGATGCCATAAGCCTGCTTGAATGGCTGAGACACCACCTGTCCTTTGCAAAGGTAATGTATTCATGCCTTAATCGCTTATCATGTTTTAGTTTATTTTTAGCTAAGTCCAATTGCGATTTTGTCTATTTAAAAATGGAATGACCACTTATTCCCGTTCTGTGTCGTTTGTACTTCGAAAAACACCACATATCCCCCTGATTGGATGCCGCATTTTTTTTGAGAAAAGGATCGTTTCCACTTCCCGCTCATGACGGAAGCGTGTCCGTGTGTTGGGGGCCGTTTTGAAATCTTCGGGCTTTGTCAGGCGAATGCGGGGGTGTTTTTGGGGGAAAACGGACGGGGCGAAAAGGGCGTTCATGTACCCTGTCTCCGACCGGGAACTCCGTTTCTTTCATTGGGAGGAAGTGCATGTTCCTCCCTCTCCTGTGTCGTGCAAGAAAATGCCGGCCGAATGGGAGGTCATAGGTCGGTCGGGACGGGCGCTGTATGCAGGTCCGGCGGCTGGTTGTCAGGGGTAGGGCACGCTTGTTTGTCATCTGCGATCCTTTCCCGACAGGCCGGCAAGCAGTGCGGACTCCCCAGTCAAGGGCGCAGACTCAAATTTAAGTCTTGAATTATATAAACACAGTCTCGAACTATATAAATACAGTCTTTATTTATATAATTCAAGACTTGAAACATATAAATAAAGACTGTATTTTGAGTCTGCGCGGCGCTTGGACGAGTCGTTGCCGTTGTGCAGGGAGTGAAGTCGCCCTGTTGGGTGTGTGGGGAGGGAGGCTCTATGGTTCGTGAAGAAAGGGGAAATGCCCTACAGGAAGGGTAGGCAGGTTGGGTGTTTCAGTGCCAGGTTAAAAGACCATGGGCGTGCGGCTGGACTTGCCCCGCAAGTTCGCGCCCGCTGCCCGGTTCTATTTCGGCTGGAGATAGGCGACGATGGGGTAGTGGTCGGAAAAAGGCACTTCGCTCATCACGCGTGCGGCGAAGGGCTTGAACTGATCCGAGCAGAAAAGGTGGTCTATGCGCACATAGATGGCATCCTTGTTGAACGATCGACCGATGCCGTTGCCCGTAGCGCGGAAGGTGTCCGTCAGCCGCTGGCAGACCTTGTGGTGTGCATAGCTGATAGGCGTGTCGTTGAAGTCGCCTGTGAGTATGAGCTTGTCGTTCTTGTGGCGGTCAATGAAGGCGGCAAGCGTGTCGGCCTCATGGGCGCGTTCTGTCCCGGCGGCGGCGATCTTGCCCAGCAGGCGGCGTTTGCCCTTCACTTGTTCCGCATCTTCCGGGTTGTGTACCATGTAGCGGTAGCTGCTGCGGTCTTCCTGCGTGAGCTGCATGGACCTCATGTGTACGTTGACTACGATGAGGGTGTCTCCACTACGGGGTACGACGTAATAGGCTGCTCCGGCATTGCCATCCCTGTGGAAGACCGTTTCCTGCCTCACGATGGGCCAACGTGAGATGAGGGCTATCGGGGCCTGTCCCGGCAGTGTCTCGGCATAGTGGTAACCGTAGCGGTGGAGCATCTTGACGAGGCGCTCGCGCTGTTCAGGTTTCTTGATGCTCGTTTCCTGCAGGCTTGCCAGTTGGGGGCGTTCGCGCAGCAGGAATTTGACGACCTCGAAGTCGCCCTGCTCATCGGTCAGCCAGGCTCCGAAGTTGAAGGTGTTGTAAGTGATGACTTTCAGGCTGTTCTTGGGAGGAGGCGAACTGAGGTTGACGGGGCAGTAGTCGCGTAGCGAACCGAAGCACAGCAGCAATCCTGCTACCGGGATAAAGGCCAGTTTGGTACGCGCCACCGCTCCGATACAGGCCAGTGCCACAACCAGTGCCACACAAAACGGGAAGCCCAGTCCGAACAGGGACAGCCACTTGCCCCATACGGCAGGACTGGCGTAGACACTGGCGGCGCAGCCCCACAGTATAAGTACAGCCAGCCAGCACAAAAAGGTGTAGAAATGCTTCATAGGTGTCAAAAATAGGGTGCGACGAGTGTCCGGGGCGAGTGGTGTCTGGGGCTTGCGGCGGACGGGTGCAGGATGGGAGGTGTCAGCGTCGGCTGATACGGAACAGCTCGTTCTTCTCTTCCCGGCTGAGGCTGTCATAGCCCGATCGCCGCACCTTGTCCAGGATCTCGTCCATGCGTTTTTCCTCAGCTTGGGAACGCATGTTCTCCTCGTAGAAATTTTCGCCGCGTGAGGGGCTTCGGCGTGCGTTGCCTGCGCTTGTGGCGGGACGGTGGCCCAGCAGGCGGCCAGTCCATCCGCGCATCCGCTCACGCCAGGGCCGTGGGCGGTTGCCCCATCCGCTGAATGAGGTGCGGCGCGCGGCGCGGCGGCGCCACCAGGCCAGCAGTCCCCAGCCGAAGAGCATGCCGCCGAGATGGGCGAAGTGCGCGATGTTGCTGTTGGTGGCAAAGGCTGCAACCAACTCGATAACGGCATAGCCCGCCACGAAATATTTGGCCTTCATCGGGATGGGGGGAATCAACATCATGATGCGCTCATTGGGATAGAGCCGCCCGAAGGCCAGCAATACGCCGTAGCAGGCGCCCGATGCGCCGATGGTGGTCCATTGATTCAGGAAATCACTCATGGGGATGAGGCTCTGTCCCGTGTTGACCGGTTGATATTGGTCGAGGCCCTGTATGAAGTACTCCCCTGTCTGCCAAAGCTCCTGGCACAGTCCAGCACCCACGCCGCACACGAAGTAGTAGAGCAGGAAACGGCGCTGCCCGAGGGTGCGCTCTATGATGCCGCCGAACATCCAGAGAGCAAACATGTTGAAGAACAGGTGCGTGAGGCTGGCATGCATGAACATGTAAGTGAACAGCTGCAGCGGGTTGAACCGGTCGGCCAAGATGAAGTGCAGGCCGCCGAAGTCGGACAGGTCTATGTGGCGCTGCTCAAAGACCCACTGTAGCATGAACACCACGATGTTCGTAAGCAGCAAGTAGCGTGTGATGGGGGGAAAGTTTCTCATCCGTATCTATTAAGAGAAAAATGTATTTTCAGTGAGGGTTCTCTGTAGGGACAGGTGGTTTTGCGTAATTTTGCGGCGCTCACTCCTCGTTGTCATAATGCAAGAGTGTCGCTCCGAAAGCCTGGACAGGCGTGAGGCATATGCCGGACGGCATTTTGGGTTCCGGTACGCCGGATTCGAGCCGTTTGTCGGACAACTCTACCCATGCTTCGTCCCACAGCCCGCGGTTGATGAAGCTTTGCAGCGTTTCAGCGCCGCCCTCCACCAGAAGGGACTGAACGCCTGAACGGTTCAGGGCGGCCAGTGCCGTGTCAATGTCGGCAAAGGCGAGAAAGCTCGCCGGCAGCTCTCCTTCCGCCACGCGGCCCAGTATCACCCTGATCGGTTGCGCACCGGCCCAGTGGCGCACGGTCAGTGAGGGGCGGTCGAGGGTGAGTGTGTGGTGGCCTACGAGAATGGCTTGGCTGAGTGCGCGCAACTTGTGGACATGCTGCAAGGACCATGGGGTGCTCAGCCGGGCGGGAGCCTCGTCCGCATTGTCACGCCACCGGTCGATGAAGCCGTCAGCGGAGCGTGCCCACTTCAGTGTGATGTAGGGGCGGCGGCGTGTCTGTGCCGTGATGAAGCGCCGGTTGAGTCTGCGGCACTCCTTTTCGAGTACGCCTACGGTCACTTCTACACCGGCTTGCCTGAGCATGTCGATGCCCTGTCCGTGAACCTTGGCGAAGGGATCCACGCACCCCACGACCACATGCGGTATGCCCGTATGGATGATCAGCGCGGCGCAGGGCGGCGTGCGGCCATAATGGGCACACGGCTCCAAGCTTACGTAGATGGTGGCCTCCTTGAGCAGTGGCCTGTCAGATGGTTTGACGCTGTTGATCGCATTGACTTCGGCATGAGCCTTGCCGCAACAGGCATGATACCCTTCGCCGATGATGCGTCCTTGGGCTACGATGACCGCTCCGACCATGGGATTGGGAGCGGCATGCAGTTGGCCGTGCAGTGCCAGTTCGAGGCAGCGCCGCATATAGATTTCGTGGAGCATAGTAGTTCTTTAAAGTGGGGCTGTCTGCTATGGCTGTCCCTTGCAGAAGGGAGTGCCGGGCAGAAGCTTAGGCTGTCGTGGCGCGTGCTCCTGTCAGCGGACAGGGCGGGCGGACGCGAAGTGTGTGAAGTACAGGCCCAAAGCCCCTCCTAAATATATTTGTCAATGGAAGATGCCTTAACCATCCTCGTCCGTCGTTTGGAGCCGCTTTATGGCAAAGGCGAGGCAAGAGCCATCGCTTTTGTCGTGCTTGAAGACGCTTTCGGCCTGAGCCGTACAGATATTTACGCGGGCAAAGGTAGCCAATTTTCAGAACACGCCTCCCGGAGGCTGCTAAATATGTGTGAACGCCTCGAAGCCGGCGAGCCCGTGCAGTATGTGGTGGGTACGGCGCCTTTCTCCGGGCGTTCGTTTCAGGTAGAGCCGGGCGTACTTATTCCGCGTCCCGAAACGGAGATGCTGGCCGATTGGGCCAAGGGGCTGCGTCCTTGCGGGGCGGTGCTGGATGCCGGAACGGGTTCGGGATGCCTCGCCGTGACCCTTGCGCTTGACTGCCCGGCATGCACGGTGACCGCCTGTGATGTGTCAGCCCGTGCGCTGGCGGTGGCGGCAGAGAATGCTGCCCGTTACGAAGCGCATGTGCGTCTGGTTGAGGCGGACATGCTGCAGGCCCTCCCCCTTCCGGCGGGAGGGGGAGGCTATGGCCTGATTGTCAGCAATCCTCCCTACGTGTGTGAGTCCGAGCGGGAAGGGATGGAAGCCAATGTTTTGGGGCATGAGCCGGATTTGGCGCTTTTTGTACCCGATGACGATCCGCTCAGGTTCTATCGTGCCTTGGCTCGGCACGCCATGTCGGGGGCACTGGAACGGGGAGGCTGGCTGCTCACGGAAGTCAACCGGGCCTATGCGGCTGACACGGCATCTCTTTATGAGCGGACGGGGCTGTCGCATGTAGAGGTGCGTCTGGATCAGTTCGGTTTGCCGCGTATGGTGGGTGCGCAGAGACCATTGTAACCTCGGGAAAGCGGGTCTGCAGGCAAGCAGGCGGATATGAATGAACAGCCGGAAGGAGGGATGTGCGCGGGTCGATTCACACCAACCCGCGCACGTCCCGCCTTCCGGCTGTTTGATTTTATGGGCGTTTCTGTACCTTAATACTTGAACGTGCTGCCACCCAGAAATTCCCGGAGCAATGAGGTAGGGGGCAGCCCCCGGGTGCTGATGGGATTGAGGTAGCTGAGAAACTTGCGGAGACGGTAGGCTTCGCTGTATTCGGGGGCATGTTCGGGCACTTGTTCCAGCAGTGGCAGTGCCTGCTCGCGGAGGGCGGCAAGCTCAAAGAGCAGCGCCGTATTGACCATCTCGTCCGCTTCCTCCTGATAGGGGAAAATCCACCGTTCTTCGCCACGGCGTACGGAAGGCCACTGGCGTATGGTCTCTTCCGCCGAGCGGGCGCGGTACTTGTGGTCGCGCACAATGCGGCGCAAAAGGCGGTTGTCGGTGGTCGGGATGTAATTGTGGTCGTCTAAGAGTATGGTGGTGAGCGCAGAGGCGTATATCTTGAATTTGCGGGCGGCGTCCACCCCTTCGGTCAGCTTGGGATTGAGTGCGTGGATGCCTTCGAGTATCAGGATGTCATGTTCTCCCAAGTGCAGCTTATGCCCGGAAGGCCCGCTGACCCCTTTTTCAAAGTCAAAGCATGGCGGCTCTACTTCCTCCCCCCTGATGAGTGCGTTGATCTGTTCGGTGAGCAGGTGGCAGTCCATGGCATCGATGTGCTCGAAGTCATAGTTGCCTTGCTCGTCAAGCGGTGTCCGGCTGCGGTCTACGAAATAGTCGTCCGTAGAGAGCGGAACGGGCTTGAGTCCGCAGGCCATCAGCTGTACGCTCAGGCGCTTGGCGAAGGTGGTCTTACCGCTCGAAGACGGACCGGCGATGAGGATCAGCCTCAGTTCCGGATTGGCCGCTATGCGGTCGGCAAGGCGTGATATTTTCTTTTCCTGCAGGGCTTCGCTCACATTGATCAGTTCGTTGGTGTGGCCTTTGGCGCAGGCTTCATTGAGGTCTCCAACGGTAGATACGCCGAGGATGCGGTTCCAGCGGTGCTGCTCACTGAATACGCCGAACATTCTGGGCTGTTCGACCATGGGCTGCAGACTGTCGGGACGGGTGGGGTCGGGCAGGCGTAGCAGCAGTCCGTCTCCGTAGGGGACGAGATCAAACAGGTAGAGCTGGGAGGTCTGTATGAGGAGCGACCCATAAAAATAATCTGCCAGTCCGTCAAGCGTATAGTAAGTCGTGTAGAGTGCGCCCCGGCTTTCGAGAAGCTTCACCTTGTCTGTCAGTCCGTCAGCCCTAAAGCGCTCGATGGCTTCTGTGGTGGGGCAGGTGATACGGTGGAAGGGCATGTCGGCCTGTACAATGGCCTGCATGCGGGTGCGGAGGCTGCCAGTCAGTTCGGGCGTGAGCCCTCCCGGACAGGAGATGTGACAATAATAGCCGTTGGATACAGGCGTGTCGATACGCAGGCGCGCTTCGGGGCCGATGACGTCGCGCACCGCCTTGTAGAGGACAAAAAACAGAGAGCGTGTATAGGTACGCAGTCCTGAAGAGGATGTGATGTCGAGGAACTCCACGTCCTTGTCATTGAAGAACATATAGTGCAGACCCTCAACCTTGTTGTTTACTTTGGCGCTGGTCGGGCCGTAGGGCATGTGGAGGTCAAGCATTTCATAAAACTCCTCCAAGGTAAACCCGATGGGCACACGGTGGGTGCGTCCGGTATTGGCACAGCGGATACTGATGTTTTTGCTCATGTCGTGAGTGTAAGAATGGGGAAACTCCTGTCGCTACGGCTGGAACGGCTCGTTGGTTTCAACCATTAAATGGACAGAAGTGTCTGGGCAAATGTACGCCAAGCGGACGGATGGGGTATGAAAAATACAATTTTTATCCCTTGCCCGGGGCATTGTGCGGTCTGTGGTTACGCGGGAGATGCTCGAGCACTTGTTCGCGGAGAAAAGAGCGGTCGAGGTGGGTATAGAGCTGTGTAGTGCCGATGCTCTCATGTCCCAACATGGCTTGTATGGCCCGTAGGTTGGCTCCCCCCTCAAGCAGGTGTGTGGCGAATGTATGGCGCAGGGTATGGGGCGAGATGGTTTTGGTGATGCCCGCACGTTCTGCATAGAGGCGCAGGTTGTGGAAGACCGTGATGCGTGACAAGTGGCTGCGGCGGCGGTGGCTGATAAACACGTAGTCCTCCTCTCCCGGTTTGGCTTCAATTCCGCTCCGCTCTTCCAGCCACAAGTGCAGTTCGGTGACGGCACGTGCGGATATGGGTACGAGGCGTTGCTTGCTGCCTTTGCCCGTAACGCGTATGAAGCCCTCATCGAGGAAGAGGTCGCTCAGGAGCAGTCCGCACAGCTCACTGACGCGCAGCCCACAGCTATAGAGCACTTCGATGATGGTGCGGTCACGTTGTCCTTCCGGCTGCGACAGGTCGACGGCCTGCTCGATGGCATCTACTTCATCAAGAGTGAGCACAGTAGGCAAGTGTTCCGGGCGTTTGGGACTTTCCAGCAATTCGGTCGGGTCGGACTCTATGTAACCGTCGGTAAGCAGATAGGTATAGTAAGCCCTCACTCCCGAAAGGATGCGTGCGATGGAGGTAGATCCGATGCCCACATCCATCAAAGCGGTGGCAAAGCGGTGCAGGTCGTCAAGGGTGGCCCGGCATGGGTCGATGCCCTCGATGGCCATCCAGTCGAGCAGTTTGACGGTGTCGTGAAGGTAGGCAAGTCGGGTATTTTCGGACAGGCCTTTTTCGAGCAGCAGCCAAGAGCTGAATTTGTCGGTTGTCATAGTGAGAAATTAGGGAGGTGGGACTGTAAGGTGTCGTGCCGGAAACAGGGAGAGGAGGGGCTTGGGAAAGAGGGGGCATCCACACTCGTTTTTAAGGATGGGAGGAATTGAAAAGTGTGGAAAACACTTCGTTCTCCATCAATATTGCAGTAACTTCGCAGCAAAAATACAAGGATTATCGCAATCGCGGGAAACCGTACCCCTTCGATGTCCGACCGTTGTTCTTGGGGGCGGAAAAGACGGTGTATGCTTTCCCCCCCCCCCCCCGCTGGTACTGCTTTTGATGGCGACGGTAATTTTTTTGTCTTTTTTGTTCGCTTTTTCCCTTCTTCTTTTTTCCATCCCGTAAA
>Cebus_capucinus_imitator_PRJNA485217_SSR118__coassemble_523_pt1 | contig 13744 bp, 9 predicted proteins | sample Cebus_capucinus_imitator_PRJNA485217_SSR118__metabat2_low_PE_012 | metagenome-assembled genome bin Cebus_capucinus_imitator_PRJNA485217_SSR118
CCACGTTTTCCACATCCTTGATGTTGCGCATTAGGTTTACACTGTCTGCAATCAGCATCAGGATGATACGCATGTCTCCGGCTTGGGCAATGAGCAGGTTCCGGAAATTGTCGGTGCGCATGGCTTCAGTCTTCACCTCAATGGACTCCACGCGCATGAAGTTTCGAAGTGTCTGCGCGACATCCTTTCCGAAAACGCGTTCTACCAACTCACATTGCTCCGTTCGGTGTACAATGGCACGCAGCAGGTAGGCGTAGAGGGCGGTGCCGCGTAGTCCGATTTCATCTGCTGCCAGCTTAATCGCTTTCAGGGCTAATAGCACACGGCTTTGGCCGAACTCATTGAGGTCCGCCTGCGGGTCTGTGGCCACTGTGCTTATAATGAAATCAGCCAGTTGACGCGCCTGTTCGTGCGACGGGCGTATGTATTCGTTATGGTAGAGAGCGAGAAGCGCCGAGATGAAATCTTTGCGCGCTGCTCTGGGTGCATTACTTCCGAAGTTGGACATGGGCGATCCTTTTTATTTCTTACCTGCAAAGGTAATGTATGCTGTGCGCAATGGATTGCGTAATTTGACTTTTTACTGCTTTTGAGGGTTCTCTGTAAACTTTATGATTCTTCGTGCTTGATTTTAAATACGTAGTGTGACCATCGAAGCGGGAAACTGGCATCGTCCCTCGGCTTAGGTGCAGGCCGTTCTACCCAGTGAGAGTCTCATCTTTTCAAGCTTCCAATATTTGGCAGGCATTGATAAGTGCCTTATATAGGGGGCTTTGCAAGAGCAACGGGCGGTTTCCCACGATGAACATCTGCCTGCGTGCCCGGGTGAGCGCCACATTGAGCTTGCGGTCTACCTCCGTACCGCCTATGTCTTGCACGGATGAGAGGAGGGACAATTGGTAGCTTTCTGAAATGGTGGTACTGAAGATGATGTAGTCACGTTGACTCCCCTGGTAGCATTCGACGGTATCTATAGTCATCATGGCAGCCCAGGCAAGTCCGTTGCGAAGAAGCGTGCTGCGTATGGCGGCTATTTGGCTTCTGAACGGTACGATGATGCCGATGGCTTTTTCCGGTTGGAATGGCTTCACTCCGTTCAGCTCATGTAGGGAACAGATGGCTTTTACGAGCTGGCATACAACTTCGGCTTCAGCTGCGTTGGCACGGAGGTTCTCTCCCGTTGTCGGGGAAGCCACATCGACAAAGCCCAGTCTGGTGGAAGCCACGAAACGCTCGTATGGTTTTATGGCTTTCGTCCATGGCAGAGCCTCGCTTTGATGGGGCAGGGGAACGGCCGTGAGCGAGTCGGCATAAAATTGATGGCTTACAAACTGGCAGATGGCAGGGTGCATGCGTCCTTGTCTGTTCAGTGTGCCAGTCAGGTTATCCCATCCGTTCCGCTGTAGCCAGCCATGCAGCCGCTCGAAAAGGGAATTGCGCAGATTGTTGATGCCCATTGCGTTTAGGAGAGGGTCATTCACCTGCGTCTGCCTTTCGGGCAGCATCACGACGGCCGGCAGTTGCTTGTGGTCACCAATGAGGATGAACTTGTCTATCGCATCCTTTCCTTCGTTTTGAGCACAAAACAGGCCGAGAGCTTGTGGTTCGAGCAGTTGGGATGCCTCATCGATAATCGCCGCTCCAAAATGTTTGCGCTTGAACAGAATTTGGTTGTTGGTCAATGTGAGCACGGTACCCACGATGACAGGTACATGATCGATCAGACGGCGGGTGTCTTGACGTTTGGGACAAAGTGAAGCCCGCTCACCGAGCAGATGGCTGTGGTGTTGTGCCGCGCAGGTCAGTTTGGAGCCGATACGCAGATAGTCAAAATTCATTTCTGCCGACAGACGGTCAAGCATGGCACAAATTTCATCGACAGCCCGGTTGGTATACGCACTTAAAAGCAGGCTTCCATGAGACGAATCATTCCCAGCTTGCCTCGTGAGCAGAAATTCCTGCACCATGGCCTTGAGGGCGATATTGGTCTTTCCCGTTCCTGGCGGCCCCACGAGCAGATACAGGTCACGTGCCTGCTTGGCATGCAATATGATGCGCGAGACCGCTTCAGGATATTCGCCTAAGAGGGTTCGCGAATGGTCCGCTTCTGGTTTTCGGCATCCCAATAGCAGGTCACGGCGGCGTGGCAGGGCTGTCACCAGTGCAAAGAGGTTGCGCGTTTGTTGGGCAAAGGGGCTGTCTGTCGCGTCATGCTCAACAGAATAGAGTTTTTGCTGATCGAAGAGCCGCTTGTTGCGCTGCTTGTATGCCAGTTCTATTCGGATGGTTTCGGAGGTGATATCACTGACCACTCCTCTTATTAATTGGTGGTTGGTCATGTTGCTCCGATGGTCTGCTGCTTCATAGAGCTGTACCATTTCGCCAACTGCGAAGTTGGGCACCGTCTCTCCGTCGTAGTCCGCCAATTTGAACTCTATGCTTTCCACCGCACCATCCTCATCTTCGTGCAGACGGATGATGGAAAGCTGTGTAAGCAGATTGCCCGCCAAGAGTTTCGCCCGTAGGTCGGCTGTCCATGCGGAGGCGAATCCCCGCAGGGAGTCGGGGCGGCTGTCGCTTGTTTTGCTCATGAACTGCTCACGTTCGATGAAGGTGAGAAATTGAGAGACATATTGGCATAACGGTGCATCGTTGCGGAGGCCCTGAAGGGGGCGTGTGGCCGCTTCAATCTGCGGACGCAGGTATTGCTCATAGTACTTTCCCGAGAGTTCGAACTTGTTCAGATGTTCCGGCTTGAGAAGGGGCAGCAGGCGTAAGAAATTCCCCTGTCTTAATTGATACTTCAGGAACATGATGCCGTTGCGCAGGTCCAGTATCTCTCGTATGGCGCTGGCGGAGGGGCGCTCATGATACAAGCGCGGATAGCGGGAGTAGAAGAGGAAGGTCTGCAGATTCTCCCACGGGATGTGGAAATTGCGTCGTAGTATTTCCCCGTAGAGCGTCATTTGCAGGAGATGGTCCGGTTTGGGGGCTACAGGCTCCTTGCGCATCTCTTCAGCCCTTCCGCTCTTTAGCTCGAGTACCCGCAGGTGATCCGTTGTCATGACATCGAGTCTGCCCCGCAGTCCCAGTTGCGGGCAGATGAATGAGGGCTCCAACAGCACGTTCTCACGCAAGATGCCAATATCGGGCGCTTCAAACCTGTGCGCCACACTGTCCTGTATGTGCCGGTAGTGTGTGCGGCCCCATTCGAAGAAGTCTGCGGGGATATCCTCATCCGTGAGACACGCATAGTCCAGCAGGTGCTGCTGGTAGCTCTTCCGGATGCTTCCCTGCATAGATGAATGGTCGTCCCTCCCGTTCACGCAGTCATCCATAAACTGGTTGGCCATATCGCCGAGCAGGTTGTAACGGTTGACCGTGCGCGGCTCAAACTGGTTGAGCAGGTAATTAAGCGGTGAGCTTCCATAAGCTTTGACGGCTGCGGTGAGTGCGCTGACATCGATCAGGTAGTCCGGTTCGACTATCACCATGTAGACGCACAGTGTGCCGGCCTCTCCTTGTTTGGCTTCCGTGTCAAGCAACATGACATTGGCTCCAGGGTAGATGTAGCGGGTTGTCAGCCGTCTTTCGTCCGGTGTGTCCTTGTCCTCTCTAAATTCTATGCGGTACTCGCAGTCTTCCATGTCATCCACGCGGCAACGGAATGCACTGGGGGGGAGCACCTCCGTCACAACACCCTTTAGGCAGCGTTCGGGATGTGCGGCCAGCGACTTTGCCCGGAGGGGCCGTATGCATTGCGGGAGATTGTTGGGTATGGGACTCCCTGTGACTTGCTTGATGAAATGGCACAGATCAGCCAGATCGGCCTTTTCCTGTTCGGGGGTGGGGAGAAGTTCTTCATGGGTCACCAGCCGGGCGTTGCGCCTGAAGCGGTCTGCGGCGCGGTGGTCTATATTCAGATATTGACATACGGCCAGCAGACGGGAGAAGAGGGTGGCATAGTCGCTCTTGAATCCGGCGGACTGCTCGAGGCATATGCGCCGCAGCATGTTGAGCATCCGGGTGTAGCGGACGCGTGGCGGCCCGGGGAGCTGCGTTATGTGCAGAAGTTCTGAATACATGGCGGTTGGAACGTGGGGCGTGGGAGAGTGGAAAAGAATGGGTGGCCTCTGCCTGAAGGGCTGGGAGGAAAAATGGGAGAAGGGGCTGTTCCCTACAGTCCCTTCTCCAATTCATCGGCAGACAATATCCGCTGTCGGCTGCTGTACCTGTTGCGTTTGTGCGGGGAGACGGGTCTGCCGCTTCCGCTACGGATGGCCGAGGCGGCGGAGTGGGGAACGCCTGCTGCCGGTGACAGGTCACCTGCATTTCCGCCATACTGTTTCCATCTGCTGACGATGCTTTCCACATAGCCGGCAGTCTCCGATCCGATCATATATCCATAGCGCACGGCGGGGTCACGATAATAGCGTGGCTGGCTCAGTCCTCTGACGTAGTAGCTGACGTCCTCCCAACTATGCGGGTTGCCTCCATACTTCCGGGCCAGTGCCTGCGCGTCACGTATATGTCCCTGTCCGCCATTGTAAGAGGCGAGTACGAATTTCATGCGCTCTTGCCTGTCGGGTACGTCGGCAAAATGCGCTTGAAGCCTGCGGATGAGCCGTGCGGCGGCGGCAATGTTTTCTGTAGGTTCAAATACCCTGTTGGCCGGCAGTCCGAGTTGTTGTGCCGTAGATGGCATGATTTGCATCAGACCCTTCGCGCCCGCCCATGATATGGCGTTGGGATCAAAGCCCGACTCCTGGTAGCATTGGGCGGCGATGAGGCGCCAGTCCCACCCTGTGTAGCGTGCGGCCTCTTTGAAAAGACGGTCATACGTGGAGATGATTCCTCTTTCGCGGGAGATGTAAGGAGCGCGTACAGTACGGCGTACCTCGTTGCGTGCCTGATAGCGGCGGTTTTCGATCTTCTCGACTTTCACCTCCACCCCCTCACCGTACCAGTCGTTGAGGGCCTCTGCCAGATCCTCTGCCCCGGCCTTTACCGCCCATGACGTGTGTGCTTTGGCATTCGCGGCTCCCGCAGCCTCCAGCCCATGGCGCTTGCAGTAGCCGGATGGCAGCTGGAGGGCTATCAGGTCGGCGTCTCCATTCTGTAGTTTCCTGACAAGTTCCGTGGTGTCGTTCGCCAGCTCCACGCGGACACCCACACCGAGTGTCTCTGCAAAATCTTGTGCCAGTGCATATTGAAGTCCCAGACCCATGCCTTGATGGTCAAAGTAGGTGTCCGGGCCGCTGATGGTGGCTATGATAAGTTCGCCGGAGTTGACGATGCGGTCTACATGGGCCTGCTCGGTTGTGGGGGCTTTAGCAAACGCTCCGTTTTTCGCTTCTTGCTCTTTGGGCGAGGTGGAGCAGGAAAGAAGAAAAACGGAGAGGATGCATAAGAATATGTAGGATCTCTTCATGGGCCAAACTTGGTAACATACCTTGTGTTCCGGGCGGAGAGGCCGTGTGCGGCCCATAGGCCCGCCGCGGGTTACATCTCAGCCTCTTTCAGGCGCTCTGCATTTTCGGCAACGATGAGGTGGTCGATGCAGTCCTGGATGTCTCCATCCATAAAGGCTTGCAGATTGTATACGGTATAGTTGATGCGGTGGTCGGTTATACGGCCTTGCGGATAGTTGTAGGTACGTATCTTCGCGGAACGGTCGCCGGTCGAAACCAGCGTCTTGCGGCGCGAGGCAATGTCATCGACATATTTCTGATGCTCGCGGTCGTAGATGAATGTGCGCAGGCGGGCAAGTGCGCGCTCCTTGTTCTTGGGCTGGTCGCGGGTTTCGGTACACTCTATCAATATCTCTTCCACTACGCCCGTATTCGGATTCTTCCAGTTGTAGCGGAGGCGCACCCCGCTTTCCACCTTGTTCACATTCTGCCCTCCCGCGCCTGATGAGCGGAAGGTGTCCCATTTGATTTCACCCTCATTGATCACCACATCGAAAGCCTCGGCTTCGGGCAATACGGCTACCGTCGCCGCAGACGTGTGTACACGGCCTTGCGTTTCGGTGGCCGGTACACGCTGGACACGGTGTACGCCGCTCTCATACTTCAGCGTTCCATAAACATCGGTTCCTGTGACAGAGCAGACGATTTCCTTGAACCCGCCGGCCGCGCCTTCACTGGCGCTGGAGACTTCAAGCTTCCATCCCTTGCGCTCGCAATATTTGGAGTACATGCGGAACAGATCGCCGGCAAAGAGCGCGGCTTCATCGCCGCCTGTGCCTCCACGGATCTCCAGTATGGCGTTCTTGGCGTCTTCCGGATCCTTGGGCACCAGCATCAGCTTGATGTTCTCCTCGACCTGTGGCAGTCGTTCCTCGCAGGCCGCCACCTCTTCGCGGGCCATTTCCTTTAGCTCCGGGTCGCTTTCGGTGAGCAGCATGTGCTTGCTCTCGTCTAAATTGCCCAGCAGGGCCGCATATTCTTTTCGGGCCTTCATCAGGTCCTCCAAGTCCTTATATTCTTTGGTCAGCTTGACGTAGCGTTGTTGGTCTGCTATGACGGAGGGGTCCGTGATCAGCGTACTGACCTCCTCGAAGCGGGCCACAAGGCCGTCAAGCTTTTCCAAAAGGCTGTTGTTCTTGTTGTCTGCCATAAAAATAATAGATCCTTAGTACTCGAAAGTTCCAAATTCGCTCTTGATGGTGAGCGAGCGCTTGCCTTCCTCTATGTGTCCGACCACTTGCGCGTCGATGTTGAAGCTCTTGGATATGTTGATGACCCGTTCGGCGCAGGCCGGGCTCACGTAGACTTCAAGACGGTGTCCCATGTTGAACACTTTATACATTTCCGCCCAGTCCGTCCCGCTTTCTTGGGCGATGGTGCGGAAAAGGGGAGGCACGGGAAACATGTTGTCCTTGATCACGCGGCAGTTGTCCCCTACAAAATGGAGCACCTTGGTCTGTGCCCCGCCGGTGCAGTGTACCATGCCGTGGATTTCAGGACGAAGATCATCGAGCAGCTTTTTGACTACAGGCGCATAGGTACGGGTGGGGGAGAGCACCAGCTTTCCGGCATTGACGGGACTGCCCTCGACCAGGTCGGTCAGTTTGTAGTGTCCGCTGTAGACCAATTCGTCGGGAACGGACTTGTCATAGCTTTCGGGGTATTTTTCTGCGAGGTATTTGGCAAAGACATCGTGGCGGGCTGATGTCAGCCCGTTGCTTCCCATGCCCCCGTTATAGGCGTTTTCGTAGGTGGCCTGTCCGCTTGAGGACAGGCCCACAATCACATCGCCCGGACTGATGCGGGCATTGTCTATCACATCGCTGCGCTTCATGCGGCAGGTGACGGTGGAGTCTACGATGATCGTGCGGACGAGGTCACCCACATCCGCAGTCTCACCGCCGGTGGCGTAAATGCCGATGCCCATCTCGCGCATCTGTCGCAAGAGCTCGTCTGTGCCGTTGATGATAGCAGAGATCACCTCTCCGGGAATCAGCATCTTGTTGCGCCCAATGGTAGAGCTGACCAGAATATTGTCTACGGCCCCCACACAGAGCAGGTCGTCTGTATTCATGATGAGCGCGTCCTGCGCGATGCCCTTCCACACTGAGAGGTCGCCGGTCTCCTTCCAATACATGTAGGCCAGACTGGATTTCGTGCCGGCTCCGTCGGCGTGCATGATATTGCAATATTCGGGGTCACCGCCTAAGATATCGGGGATGATTTTGCAGAAAGCCTGTGGATAGATGCCTTTGTCAATGTGCTTGATGGCATTGTGTACGTCCTCTTTCATGGCCGACACGCCGCGCATCATGTAACGTTGGTTGCTGTTCATATTTTAATGTGGGTGCGGTGATGGCGACAGCTGGTTGCGGGGAACGTTGGGGGGCTTGCCGGTTTCCTCGCACGGAGTGCCGCTTCCGTCAGTTGGGTGTTTAGAAATTTACAGAGGGCGCCTTGTCTGCTCCCGCCTCTGCGCTGAAGGGGGTCCGTTTGTCAAAGCCGAACAGGCTTGCCACGATATTTGCGGGAAAGCGGCGTACCTTTATGTTGTACTCCCTTACTTTCTCGTTGTACCGGTTGCGGCTCTCGTTGATGCGGTTCTCCGTGCCTTCGAGTTGTGCCTGTAGTTCAGAAAAATTCTCATCGGCCTTCAGCGTGGGGTATTGCTCGCTGATCATGAGCAACCGTCCAATGGCCTGCGACAGCTCGCCTTGGGCGGCTTGCAGCTGCGCCATCTTCTCGGGGGTAAGGCTGTTGGCGTCAACGGTCAGCTGTGTGGCTTTGGCGCGGGCACTGACGACCTGTTCGAGCGTGCTGCTTTCGTGCTTGGCATACCCCTTGACCGTGTTGACCAGATTGGGAATGAGGTCGGCCCGCCGCTGGTACTGCGACTGCACGTTGGCCCAGGCGGTGGAGACCGCCTCGTCCTTGGCCACGAGTGTGTTGTAAGAAGTGAGTGTGCTGCCTACCAATATGAGGATCAGCGCACCAATGACAATGAGGGCGATAGAACCTTTGGACATAGTATTGAGTGGTTGTTGGTTAAAGGGGGGTATGATGGATTTTCAGACTTGAACCTCCATATATAATTAAGGGGTGGAGTGCTGGACAGCTGGCGGGTACACGGGGCTGGCAGAAAGGCAGAATTCAGAAACGTCCTCCGCTGCCGCCGCCGCCAAATGAACCGCCACCGAACGTGGGACTGCTGAATCCGCCGCCTCGGCCACCGAATCCGCCCATAATGACAGGTGGCACAAAATCGCCGCCATTGAAGGAGTCATCGTCAGTAATTTCTGTCTTTTCGTAGCCACAACGGGGGCAGCGGTAGGTCGTGTAGATGCGCCACTGGCCGTTACCGGCCATCTTGACCCGTTGCTTTCTCACTACGTGCATCGGCGTCTTCTTGCATCGGGGACACCAGTGGCGTGTGCCAATCCTGCCCATCAGCAGAAAGAGCGCGGCGAGAAAGGCTATGGCGATGCAAAATCCGAGAACGCTGTCCATCGGCCGGTCTTCCGTCTGCAGCTCAGCCTTGACGGTAGGGTCGTTCCGCACATATCCGGCTATGCTCTGGATGGTACGCACAATAGCGGCGTCCCACTCCTGCCTCTGCAACAGGGGCTTCATGACCCGGTTCTGTATCCGCCGGCAAATGGCGTCGGGCAGTGTTCCCTCAAGTCCTGTCCCGGTCAGGATCTGGTAGCTGCGGTCTTCTGTGGCAAGGATGACTATGAGACCCGTGTTTTGGGATTTTAGCCCGATGCCGTATTTGCGTGCCAGATCCATGCCGAATTGGTAGGGATCATCGCCTTGCAGCTGTTTGACTGCCACGACTACGGTCTGCACGCCTTTGTCCACTTCCAAAGAACGCAGTATCGCGTCCGTGGAGTCCACCGCCGCCTCCGACAGGACACCGTCAGGGTTGCAGACATATCCGTTGGCCCGGCGTACCTGCATGAGCGGGAGAGTCTCCGCAGACCACTTTTCTGCAGGGGACATGAATGGCAGGCATGCGAAGAATAAGATTAATGCAATCAGTTTGCGCATGAAAAGGTGGGTGTTGCGGGTACAAAGTTACCACAAAAAAGGGGAGAAGGAGGAAGATGTGAGGGCAGAAATGTCATTCAGACACTATTGCGGAGGGCATTGTACGGGAGATTTTCCATTGCCTGATGGCGAGAGAGCCCGCCGCGCCGTTTCCGCACAGCCGGGAGGATAGAGGTGCCGGCGGTATGCAGGGAAGGCTCTGCCGGCATCTTTCACGGCCTGATGGAATAGGGAGGGACAGGCTGGGGGGCTATGCCGGTTTCCTGACAAACGGCTCCGACTCCCCAAGCCCCATCCCAGACTCAAATTCAAGACTTGAAATATATAAATAACGTCTTGAATTATATAGTTTAAGTCCTGAATTATATAAATACAGACGTTATTTATATAATTCAAGTCTGTATTTTGAGTCAATGCCGCTTCCGGACGGCTTGCAGCGGGTGTGCAGGGAGTTTCACTGCCTCATTTTGCATCGTCAAAGGTGTTCCGCAATAGGTGGGAGAAGTGTGTCATGCAGGCAATATCTCCTGACAGTAGAGAGGTGGGATGCTTGGGGCGCGACGGATTTGTGCGGGGCGTACTGCACTCGGCTCATAGAAATAAACGAGTTTGTTCCCTTTCTCTTTGATTTGCGCTATCTTTGCAGAAGACAAGCGGCGGCTCGGCCATCGGAGCCTGCTTCATGGCACTCGCCTTGCACTGTCTTTGCAGAAGACAGGCTGCGGCTCGGCCATCGGAGCCTGCTTCATGGCACTCGCCTTGTACTGTCTTTGCCCCAGGCAGGGCGTGTCCCGGTCCTTGGACTTGACTTCTCGGCATCCGCTTCCACCATCTTCACAAGAAAGCAGGCTGCGCCGCAGCCTTTCAAGCGGGGACGGTGATGTCAGCTCAAGCCGCCTGCAATGTCTATAAGGTAGAGACGCAATTAATTTTTATACATAAACACTATGACAACAAAGACAAATTGCGAGCTTAGGCCGAAAATCGTTTTCGACTGTTTCGCTGAAGTGAACAAAATACCGCGCCCTTCCAAACGCGAGGATAAAATCATAGCCTTTCTGAAAAATTTTGGAGAGAGTCTGGGGCTGCCCACCAAGGTTGACGAGACAGGCAACGTCTGCATCAGCAAGCCTGCCACGAAGGGACATGAGGGACGGAAGACAGTGATCTTGCAGAGCCACATGGACATGGTGTGCGAGAAGAACAAGGACGTGTCCTTCGATTTTGACAAAGATGCCATACAGACCTATGTGGACGGCGAATGGCTGCGCGCCAAGGGCACCACGCTCGGCGCGGATGACGGAATAGGCGTGGCTATGGAAATGGCCATTCTCCGTTCTAATGATATAGAGCATGGTCCTATCGAATGCGTTTTCACGCGTGACGAGGAGACCGGACTGACAGGGGCAGTGGGTATGAAGAGCGACTTCATGCATGGCGACTACCTGATCAACCTCGACTCGGAAGATGAAGGCCAGATATTTGTAAGCTGCGCCGGTGGCGTGCGCACGACCGCCACCTATTCTTTCCCCACGGAAAATCTTCCCGAGGGCTACTACACCTTCCAGGTGGGTGTCAAAGGACTGACCGGCGGACACTCCGGAGATGACATCAACAAGAAACGGGCCAATGCCAACAAGCTGCTCATCCGCTTTCTGGTGGGAGAAATGGAAAAAACAGACCTTCGCTTGATTGACATACAGAGCGGTGGCCTTCACAATGCCATCCCACGTGAGGGACACGCCGTTTGCGCTGTGCCCTTGTCCTTCAAGGAACAACTGCGTGTGGACCTGAACGTGCTTGCCGCCCATGTGGAAGAAGAGTTCTCCCGGACGGAGAACGGGGCGCTCTTTACGCTTGAAAGCTGCCAGCCGGCGGTTTCTGCCTGCATGGAGCCGCAGGCCATGCGGCGCATGCTTCTGTCCCTGCACGCCGTCCATAATGGAGTGTACGCCATGAGTCAGGATATCGAATGGCTGGTCGAGACCTCCAGCAACCTGGCGAGCGTACGCCTGCAGGAAGGCAAGGTGGTCGTAACCACCAGCCAGCGCAGCAGCATCGGCAGTGCCTGTCAGAACATGGCCAGCATCGTGCGGGCCGCCTTTGAACTGGGCGGGGCCAAGGTGCTGACGAACGAGGGCTATCCCGGATGGAAACTTAATCCGAACAGTGAGATAGTCAAGATCGCCAAGGAAAGCTACGAGCGTCTTTATGGCAAGGAACCCAAGATCTTGGCTATCCATGCCGGTTTGGAGTGCGGTCTTTTCTCGGAGAAATACCCCAAGCTCGACATGGTGAGCTTCGGCCCCACGCTGCGCGGTGTGCATTCGCCTGACGAGCGCCTGCTCATACCGACCGTGCAGCTGGTTTGGGATCATCTGCTCGACATCCTGAAGCACGTGTAACTCCGGTCTTACGTGCCTGTTCCGTACGAATGCTTCCGTCTCTTCCGCTTCCCGCAGCAGGAAGATGCCGCGTTTCCGTACGGTAAGGGCAGGCATATTCTTGACGGTGACGTTCCTTAGGAATACTGCGTATGGAAAATGAATTCATATCAGTATCTCCATTGAATAACAGATGTTTACCTGATTGGGTAAAATATTTACATGAACGGACGCGGTAGCGCAGGTTCAGCCTATGCCCTGCGTCCGTTCTTTAATTTGCGAAATCCCAAAGTGCGGACATTCCTTCTCCTTTTATCTCTACTCTTCTCGCTGGCCGGCACTGTCGTCTCGTGTATGCGCGATGAGGAGTACACCCTCTCACCGACGGACGTCCTTTCGTTCAGTGCGGACACCATCGCGTTCGACACCGTCATCAGCGGTTCGCCCACCAACACCTATACGTTTACGGTGTACAACCGGGCTTCCAAGGCCATACGCATCCCCACGGTCAGACTGGCGGCGGGCGCTTCCTCACCTTTCAAAGTCAATGTGGACGGTACTCCTCTGGCAGACGGAACGGCCACTGATTTTGAGATAGCCGCCCGCGACAGCATGATCGTGTACCTGATGGCCAATGTGCCGCAAGCCGATACAGACGAACCGGTGCCTGTCAGTGACAAATTGCTGTTTACGACAGAAAGTGGCGTGGAACAGGAAGTGGTGTTGAAGGCTGCGGGACAGGCGGTAGAGGAAATGCGCGGGGTGCGGATATCCCAAGATGCGGTATTGAACTTACACCGTCCATACCGCATCATGGACAGCCTGGTGGTGGAGGCCGGCGCCACTCTTTCGATAGAGGCCGGCGTACGTCTGTACTTCCATCCGCAGGCCATGCTCATTGTGCATGGCACGCTGTTGGTCAACGGCACGGTGGACAGTCCGGTTCTGTTCCGGGGCGACCGTCTCGGCAACATGTTCGCCGGGCAGCCCTACGACCGCATCCCCGGACAGTGGGGCGGCATCCGTTTTTCGGGAGAATCGTACGGGAACGACTTGCAGTATGCCGACATACACAGCAGCGCTTATGGAGTGCGGGTGGACTCTTCAGACGTGCAGCGGCTGAAACTGAACATCGAGAACTGCATCCTGCACAATTCCACCCAAAACGCACTCGACATCCGCATGGCACAGGTGAAGGTGGGCAATACCCAGATCACCAATGCCGGTGCTGACTGCGTACATGTGCGTGGAGGTGACGTATCGTTCGTCCATTGTACCATCGCCCGTTTTTATGTATTTACCGGCGGCAGCGGCACCGCGCTCAATTTTGCCAACCACGATGGCGACACGCGTCTGCCGCTAACCCGTATGCAGTTCACCAACTGCATCGTCACGGGCTATCAGTCTGATGAGGTGATGGGAAGCCAGAACGAGGCACACGCGGACGCGTTTGACTATGCCTTTAGCAATTGTCTGCTGAACACGCCGCCGGTGGAAGATGACGGCCACATCGTCAACTGCCTGTACGACGTGGATGACGGCGCGGCCACGGATGAGGAAGGGCGCGCCATCGTGCGTGAGCGCAACTTCACGCCCCTGCCCGATTTGGACGCACTGACTTTCAGTTTTGCCTTGGCGAAAGGTTCCAAGGCCATCGGACATGCCGACGCCTCCGTGTCCGCCTCCACCTTCCCCGAGGACCGTTTGGGGAGGCCCCGCGGCGCAGATCCGGATATGGGATGTTACCAGCACGTGGAGCAGCCCGCCCCGACTGCATCTAACGGCAGGTAGCCTGCCGCCCCTTCCCCAATAGGCGCTTCCGCACGGCGGAACTCATGC
>Cebus_capucinus_imitator_PRJNA485217_SSR118__coassemble_621_pt1 | contig 11957 bp, 12 predicted proteins | sample Cebus_capucinus_imitator_PRJNA485217_SSR118__metabat2_low_PE_012 | metagenome-assembled genome bin Cebus_capucinus_imitator_PRJNA485217_SSR118
TGCCACTCTTCTATCATTTGGTACCCCATATCGATAAAGAGATGATCCGCATTGGCCAGGGCTACTTAATCGCCGCAGCGGTAGGCATGCCAGCAGTGGCACTCTTTAATGTGCTCCGTGGCTATTGGGAAGGCTTAGGCATTACCATACCCACGCTCATTTTTGGTTTTACTGCGCTCTTACTCAATATTCCTTTAAACTGGATCTTTATCTTTGGTCATTTTGGTGCCCCGCAATTAGGTGGTATTGGTTGTGGTGTCGCAACCTCACTCACTCTCTATATTACGGTGGCTTTGATGTTCCTCTATGTCAAAAAGCATGAGGCCTTTAAAGACTGTCGTATTTATGAACGCTCTTACCCTATAGAGTCTTGCCGGCATCCAGCTTGTTGTCCTCCACGTCATAGCCTTTCTGCTGCATGTATTGTACGATGCTGGCATCAGCAGGATTCTTCACTTTCACAATGATGCGTGAAGGATCTTCAGACCTCCCCGGCTCGTAAGTGGAGTTGCTCCAATCCAGAAAGCTCTGGGGCACAAGAATGGTGTTGAGGCGGCTGGAGAATCCGAGCACTCTGCCTTTGAACTGGGCGTGCCGCCCGTTGGCATTGATGAAGAGATGCATGTCGATCATCCCTACGAGACCATCGCTCACTTTGGGCAGGTTGCGGCTTTGTGCAAAACCGAAATTGTAGAGCGCTATGTAGGTGCGTGGCAGGATCACCGGCACTTCTTCATCGCCCGGCCGGTACTTCCAGTCCGCCTTGGGCGCGTCGACGAACTCGTCGGGCACCGCCTCAAAGAACATTTCCGTATTGAACGGCGTGGCGCCCTTCATGCCCAGTGCGGCTGACACCTTGTACTGTGACGAAGTGAAGGCGCCTGCCGCCTCGCAGAACGGTTGCCGTTTGATCTCATCTATGTCGTAGGTGCTGAAGGTGTTGCCACGTCCCGACAGGGTACTGACAGTAGTGACGTGCTTGGAAACGACGAGATAATTGTTGTTGATGAAGCTGTCCTCCTCGTTGAGAAGCGGCAGGATATCCTTGTAGAATTGTATGCCGAGCATCATGATCGCCAGACCGAACAGGTTGGCGAAGAAGAACCCCGCCAACTGGAGTAGACTGATATGCTGGCGCAGGAGTTTCCAGATGAGAGACATTTGCGTAGAATGTATAGATATGGCAGGCTTGTTTCCCGTGTGCCGGTAGTGAAACCTGTATTTTAGAGTTTGAGTGTCGTGTCGTAGGCCATCTGCATGTGCTTGCCTATGCTGGTAATGATCACTCCCGCCCCTTGCCGGCGCACCTCCTCCATCATGACGCCGGCCATGGCGGCGGAGTTCTCGTCATCGAGGTGGCTGATCGGCTCATCGGCCAGCAGGAAATCGAACGGCTGGCACAGGGCGCGCACCATGGCCACACGCTGCTGCTGCCCGAAGCTCATTCGTCCGACTTTGGCATTGAGCTTGTCGGCTATGCCGAGGCGGTCAAACCATCCGCTGATCTCCTTCAAAGATTTGAAGTGCGTGAGGTTGTTCTTGATTTCCACGTTTTCCAGGGCCGTCAACTCGGGGAAAAGCCGCAGTTCCTGGAACAGGTGGCTGACGCTTCTCTGGCGTATGCCGACCCAATCGCGCACGCCGAAGGTGCGCAGGTTCCGGTCGTCAAAACGCATCTCTCCGCTATAGTCGTGCCGGTAACCGAGAATGTAGCTGCAGAGGGTCGATTTGCCGGTGCCCGACAGGGCCTCCACCAAATATGACTTCCCCTTTTCCAAACGCACGTCCCGTTTCCAAACTTCGCTCTGCAGGTCAGAGCGTTGCGCGAAAACATGTGGCAGCACATTCGTGAGCGTAATGGTTTTCATTGAGTGTGAAATATACTATTATATATATGGGCCTGCCTGCCTCCGGACGCGTGAACGTCCGGAGGCAGGCAGGCAGAATTTATTCAATGCGCAGCAGTGCTTTACCGCCGGTCCGCCCTTCATAGATCAGTGCATGAGAACCCGGCATGAGGCTTTTCAGAAAATGCGTAGCCCCCGAAGCGTCCATGCAGGGCTGGGCGAAAAATTTCCGCAGGTTCAGCCGGAAGTAAGTGTGCAGCCCTTCTACAGCATGGCTCTTGCTGACCGCCCATGGGCGGTCAGCGGCTGTACCAACGTGCGGGGCGGCGAAATAGAGCAGTCCCTTGAGGGGACGCAGGCCGAAATCCATGGTGAGATTCTCCGACTTGAGGCGGAAATCCGCAGGGCCTTTCTGTTCAAGTTCCACGTGAGGCTGTCTGGCGGCACTTTCCATCCAATAATCTGCATCGGCCATCAACCCATGGGCGTTGGTCTCGGCTTTCAGGCAGAAGGCGGGTGTCCAGTCTTTGGAAAGGGAGCTGATCTCAATGGTCAACAGTCCGTTGGTACTGGCCAGCATGCGGTCGGCGTCGATCGTCTGGTTCAACCCCATGAGCAGGCCACGCAGCGTGGCGTCCGTGCGCAACAGCTCAAGCAACGGCTTGCCCTGCGTACAGGTAGCAAGCAGGAACAGCGTGTTGTCAGTTTCTGCCCGGGCGGGCCTTTCAATGCATTGCTTGCCCTTCTCGTAGAGTTTGATGTCGCGCACCACATCAGGATTGTCACTGGTCAGCTCACTTTTGATTTCCGTCCGGTACGAACCGTCCGGGCGACGGCTCAGATCCACGTGGGCAAACACTTGTATGCTGGCGGGGTCACAGGAAGGGGGCACGCCTAACCTGAACAACAGGTTGTATGGAGCGGGCAGGGCGTCCAATTGTGCGAACAGCTGTGCGTCGCCTCCCTGTGCCATCATCTTGTCATAGGCGTCAGTGGAGGCAAAGGGCTGGCTTTCGTCGATCATCCGGCTCATGGTCTGCCGTAACACATCACGCTCGGTCGCCATGCCGGGACCCAATATCAGCAGACTGCGGCTGTCCCATGTCAACATCCAGCCGGCTTGAAGCCAGGCCCATTGGCGGCCCCCAATCTTTTCGATGGGCATGCATTGACCCTTGGCCGCCAATTTTTCCACTTGTCGGGTGAAGAGATCCTCATCGCTGATGGCTGCCGCAAAACCGACATATTCGTTCGGGGTGATAAAGGCGAACACAGCCTGGTCGAGGTCTATTCCCCCACTGTCGAATCCCCAGGAGCGTGCGAGCTTCCGCACTCCCCCCATCCGCTGTTGCAGATGCGCCGGTTCGAGACGTACGACGGCCTTGGCCTGCGCGGGAACGAGCCTCTCGTAGCCTCTTGGCAAACACAGCCAAACAGTGCAACACACCAATACAACAAGGGCTATCAGCCCCGTGGCAAGCAGAGATTTCTTTTGCCGTTGTTTCATTTTACCTTTTGATTCTATGTGACAGATACATGAGGTGTACGGCCACGAGCGCAGCAGTCTCTGTCCTCAGGCGGCTCTCGCCGAGACTGACGGGGGTGAATCCATTTCCGAGTGCCCTTTCTACCTCGCTGAAGCTGAAATCGCCTTCCGGGCCGATGAGCACGCAGGCATCTTGCTCAGGGGCGAGCAGGTCGCCGAGGAAATTGCGCCTGGAGAGATGTATGCTTTCCTGTCCGTCCTGCTCGAGGGCCTCGTGGCAATGCGCGATGAAGCGTTGCCCATCGGGCAGGTTTTGCAAGAAGGAGCCGAAAGGAGTCATGTCCGTAATAATAGGCTTGAAAGCCTTGTGGCTCTGCTTCATGGCCGATATGGCGATTTTGTCAAGTCGGGCGGTTTTGACGATATGGCGCTCGGAGTTGTCACAGTCCAGCAGGGTGATGCGGTTCACACCGATCTCCGTGGCCTTCTCTACGAACCATTCCATACGGTCCATGTTTTTGGTGGGAGCAACGGCCAGGTGGATCTGTCCGTTCCAAAGTGGGGTGTCGGCATGGGTGTCAACGACCTCAAACAGGCAATGCTTCGGTGACGCCAGCGTGATGTGGGCGTCATAAAAGTTCCCCTTGCCGTCAGTGAGTGACAACATATCGCCCTCCTTAAGGCGCAGTACACGTATGGCATGACCAGCCTCTTCGGGCGGGAGTTCATGCACTCCATCGGGCAGTTCGGGGGTGTAGAAAAGATGAGTTTCCTTCATGACGGATTTTCGCTCTCTGAGCTGTCATCGTGCCGCTTGCGCCTCTTCAGCTCACCGTCCAGCACACCGGCCAGTTCATAGTTCTCTTCTTCGACTGCAGACCGCAGCGCCTGTTCAAGCAGCTGGTCAGCCATGGCACTGATGGGCAAGGCCATGTTTCCACCCGGGCCGTGGTGCTGCGTCTGACTGTCGAAAAGTGCCCGCTGCACCCAAATGGGGGAACCCGCCTCCAAAGCCGCCACGATGGCCTCGGCCACCGGAGCAGAAAGTGTGACTACCTCATTGACCAGCTCGAAATCTATGAGGGCATGCGTCTCCCCGTCATGTGGCTGCATGAGCCGGACGCCGATCAGCGACATGCCCACACGTGTGGCCAGGCGGTTCATCAGATGCGAGCAGGTATAATCATGGCCGTTCAGTGCAGCGCTGATCTGCCTGAAGCCTTCATGCGACACCAGTACCGGATAGTAGCGGTTGTCGTCCCTGGCGCCAAGCACCAATATGTAGGCATCGCGAAGTTCACGCCCCCGCGTCAGTCCTTCTATTTTGAGTTCTACATAATTGTCATACATAGCCAGATGTTCAGAATGAATGGATACAGCCCTTAAAATCTGCCGCGTTTTGTCGGATGCCGCATGCCGAACCTGGTGCGTGGAAACAGCCCAGAGGGGGCAAGGGGCGAAGGCCACTTGCCCCACATACCGTTGGCCTCTCCCCGCGTACGGCGCAGACTCAAAACACAGACTGCACTTATATAAACCACATCCTAAATGATATGGTTCAAGACTTGAATTTATCCCCGGGCCCGGGATGGGCAAGTCCGCAAGGCTTTTGGATTTGGCTGGGTAGAATCGAAAATTGCCGTGCTTCCATCAGAACGTTACCCTATCACCTCGGGGCGGCAAGCCAGTTGCCCGCTGCGATGAAGCTCGCTTCCATAGCTGAGCTGCAGCTTATCTTATGCAAAGATAATGCAAACCGAGCGCAAAAGTATCACATCCCCACGAAATCGCATGGTCAGGATGCCTGCCGTCCGAGCGGAAAGACCAGGCCCTACAGCCCTCACAACTTCACGGAGAGCCATGAGAACACCCATCGTACAGGCTGTCGCGCAGGTACGGACGGCTGCTCGGATGACCCTGCGAACGACACCATACATGCAGGCTGCAATCCAGAAAAAGGCTCTCCTACCCCACTCCAATCTCTCCAGACTCGACAAAGCCCAGCCTCCGTTCAGTTTCAAGACTTGAATTATATAAATAAAGTCCTGAACTATATAAATCAAGACTTGAATTATATAATTCAAGTCTTGAAATTGAATCCAGGCTGCGGCTGGAGGAGTCTGCCACCGGCCGCCACAAGGCGGGAAGGCGAGCCGGAAAGACAAGCCCATAAAAAAGTCCACAGGGAACAAGGCTATAAAACCTCGCCACCTGTGGGCATATACTTTTCGGAATGATGGAATCCGCTACCTTATACAGCCGCCCTCTTGCAATAGCGGGCACACTGCTGGCCAATGTCGTAGCCCAGCATGGCACCGAGCATGAAATCTTCTGCCGGCGTCAGCTCATTCAACGGTTTCCGGATGAAAGTACCCACCACACGCAAACAAACAGGGTCACCAAAGTACAGGTTCACCTTGCCGCTGGGCACTTCTTGCATCTTCCAGGCTATGTGCTGGCTGTCCAAGCGCTCGCACAGAATGCTGGCACAGGCAGGAGCCATCGTACACAATACCAACTTGCGGACACCCTTGCGGTATTCGTAAATCTGATGCATAAAGAGTTTTAAGGAGTCAAACCTCTTAAAATCCTCGCTGCTCATAGGCTATGTTTATTAGATGTGGTGTTAAACAAGAGGGATTCTCTTACTTCAAGAGCTCGCACCAAGCCTTCAGGCGGTCGGCGTTCTTATCGTCAGAGTCGGCACCGTCAAGCGCCAGACCAACGAACTTGCCGTCACGGCATACATCGGAGTCGGTCACGTCGTAGTCCTTCGGCTCATAGGCGCCGATAAACGTGCAGCCCGTATCCTGCAGACCATCATAGATCTTACCCAACGCCCCGCAGAACGTATCGGGGTTCGACCCGCTGTCGCCGCAGCCGAAGAGTCCCACCTTCTTGCCGCTGAGATCTTTTTCCTTCAGCGCATCCAGAAAGTCATACCAATCGTCCTGCAAGTCACCTTCCCCATAAGAGGCAGAGCCCAGCAGAAGCAGGTCGTAAGCATCTGTATCGTCAGCGGAGGAGTCGCCTACATTATGCACGTCAGCGCTGTCTACGCCAAGAATCGAAGCTATCTCATTTGCGGCAGTTTCAGTATTGCCCGTAGTGCTGCCATAGAATATTCCTGTCATTTCAGTACAATTTTAATGGTTGATAAATCGCCTGCAAAGTAACAGCATGGAACATTCTCCGCCAATACCCCCTCGGGGGTATTAACCTTTCTTTTGCATATTAACAGACAAGCGAAGGGGTCACTCCATGAGAAAACCGCCGGAAACAGACCGCCCTCGTTACTTTACGAGGTCGCACCAAGCCTGCAGGCGGGCGGCATTCTTGTCTTCCGAGTCTGCCTCATCGATGGCCAGACCGACGAACTTGCCGTCACGGCAAACATCAGAATCCGTCACGTCATAGTCCTTCGGCTCATAGGCGCCGACAAACGTGCAACCCGTACCTTCAAGCGCGTCATGAATCTGACCCAGAGCACCGCAGAATGTATCGGGATAGGAAGCGCTGTCGCCACAACCGAAAAGACCCACCTTCTTTCCGCTCAAGTCCTTAGCCTTCAAAGCGTCAAGGAAGTCGTACCAGTCATCCTGCAGGTCGCCGCTGCCCCAAGTGGAAGAACCGAGAAGCAGTGTGCTGTAAGCGTCGGCATCATCGGCCGAAGCCTGACCTACATTGTGTACGTCCGCGCTGTCCACGCCAAGGATAGCGGCAATCTCATTAGCTGCATTTTCGGTATTCCCAGTCGTGCTACCGTAAAATATTCCAGTCATTTTCTATTCTATTTATAGGGGTTAATAAAATTCGGATGCAAAGTAACTGTCACACACAGGCACAGACAATACCCAAAAAAAGGTATTTGCCACGTCATGCCGACTGTTTGCCCATACCGACAGCAAGCCTGTAACCCAGCCCCAGCCCGTTGTTCGCGAACGCCATCCCACATTCCACCTATAAAATAGGAATCCCTGCACATTCTTCCATTTTCCCAGCAACCGGAACCGCCCTTCACAGACTTTCCCCCTCTGGCAGGCAATCCCCGCAGCTACATATCCAGCCGATCCGGCAGCACAGCTCAAGAAGCTACAAGACCGAAACACCCCCACCGGCCTACCGGCCTGAAAAAGTGTACGGATATGCCACGAAGACCCTGCCGCCCCCGTACCCATCTGTGCAGCAACAAATCTGTCACATTTTTCGATCCTATACTTGGGTTATTCAAATCTTTTCCTCAAATTTGCGAGGTAAATAATACATTTTACACCAAAAAACGTTCATTATCATGGAAGACCAAACACAGTCTCTCTGCGGACTTAAAAATGAAGATTTTCAGAAGGTCATACAAGGCAAGCAGGTCGGCCTGTTCTTTCTGCGCAATGAGAGCGGCATGGAGGTGGCCATCAGCAATTACGGCGGCTCAATCGCAGCCATCATGGTGCCGGACCGTGACGGTCACTACGCCAACGTCATCCAAGGCCATGACAATATAGACGACTGCATCCACTCCCCCGAACCTTTCCTAAGCACATTGGTCGGCCGCTATGGCAACCGCATCTGCCACGGCAAGTTCACCCTCAACGGCAAGGAATACAGTCTGGCCGTCAACAACGGCCCCAACCACCTGCACGGTGGGCCGACAGGCTTCCACGCCCGTGTATGGGATGCCGAGCAAGTGAACGGGCACACCTTGGTGCTGCGCTATATCTCCCCCTATTATGAAGAGGGATTCCCCGGAGAACTCTCCATGACCGTCATGTTTTCGCTCACAGACGATGATGAGCTGAAGATAGACTACAAGGGCACGACCAACAAGAAGACGATCGTAAACATGACGCATCACGGCTTCTTCTCACTCGCCGGCATCGCCAATCCGACACCGACCGTTGAAGACGTGATATGCCAAATCAATGCGGACTTCTATATCCCCATTGACGCAAACAGTATCCCTACGGGCGAGATACTCAGTGTCAAGGGAACCCCTTTCGACTTCACCACCCCGCACAGAGTCGGGGACTTCATAGACGATACAGCCAACGAACAGATCAAGAACGGAGCCGGCTATGACCACTGTTTCGTACTCAACAAGCACGAACCCGGGGAACTGACCTTCGCCGCCAAGATCACAGAACCCAAGAGCGGCCGCACGATGGAGGTGTACACCACCGAGCCTGGCGTGCAGTTCTACTCCGACAATTGGGCCGATGGCTATAAGGGACAACACGGGGCGACATTTCCCCGCCGCTCCGCACTCTGCTTCGAGGCCCAACACTTCCCGGACAGCCCGAACCACTCTTATTTCCCGTCCGTAGTGCTCAAGCCCGGGCAGGTCTACACGCAAAAGACCGTTTACAAATTTGGCGTTGAATCATAGCGAACCGCCTAAAATGAGTGATTAGCTCTGCATCCCACACCACGCTTCCCCCGGATGGGCAGGAAAGCGGCCAAGCGGTGGCTGGCAGAGCTAATTATGCTGATAAAAAGATCCACTTCTCTCACACGATTTCCAATTCAAAATCTAACAATATCCTTTTACAACCAATGAGTAATCAACAAAAACAATGGGGAGCCATCATCATCATGATTGCGCTCTTCGCCATGATTGCCTTCGTCACCAACCTCTGTTCGCCCATGGCCATCATCGTCAAAAACCAGTTTGGCGCGAGCAACTTTGAGGCTCAGATCGGCAACTACGGCAACTTCATCGCCTATTTGGTCATGGGTATTCCCTCGGGCATGCTCATCAAGAAATTCGGCTACAAGAAGACTTCCCTCATCGCTCTCGCCACGGGTATCGTAGGTATCCTGGTACAATGGCTGAGCGGCAGTTGGGGCGGATTTGCCACCTACCTGGTCGGCGCCTTCATCTCCGGTTTCTGCATGTGTATGCTCAACGCAGTGGTCAACCCCATGCTCAACCTCTTGGGCGGCGGCGGAAACACGGGCAACCAGCTTATTCAGATCGGCGGCGTATTCAACTCGTCTGCCGCCGTGGCAGTCTACATCATCATGGGCGCCCTCATCGGCGATGCGGCCAAGGCCAAAATCTCCGACGCCACCCCCGCACTTATGATCGCCCTGGCTATCTTCGTTGTAGCTTTTATCGTGATTTCCTTCACCAAGATACAAGAGCCGGAACAGCACACGGTAAAGAGCGGCGTGAAAGACCGCTACAGCGCATTCTCGTTCCGTCACTTCAAACTGGGTATCCTCGCCATCTTCCTCTATATGGGTCTTGAGGTAGGCACGCCGACCTACGTGCTGCAGTTCCTCTCCTCTGACACCAAAGAGGTCTGCGATCAAAAGGCGTCCATCATGAAGCAATACGAGAGCGGCGCCATAGACAGCAAGGCCGCGGCCCTGCAAATCGTAGCCACGGATCCCAATGTGAACATTGAAGAGGCCAAGGCCAAGGGTGGAGAGGAATGGACAAGCCTCGAAAAGCAGCTCAACGATACGGAAGGAAAGATTGCCAACAAGAGCATCACCAGTGAGAAATTCCTGAAAGCCGCTCCGGGCATGGGCATGAAGGCCGCTATCGTAGGTCTCATCGTCGCTGTCTACTGGCTCATGATGCTCGTAGGCCGCTTCGTGGGCGGTGCCATCGGCGCCAAGGTTTCAAGCCGTGTCATGATCTCGACCGCTGCCACACTGAGCTTGCTGCTCGTTGCTTTTGGCATGTTCGCCCCGACTGACATCATGGCCAACGTTCCAGGCATCGACTGGGCCAAGCTCGAACTGATCTGGGTGGAAGTGCCTGTCGGCATCTTCGCCTTCCTCCTTGTGGGCCTCTGCACCTCCGTCATGTGGGGCGGCATCTTCAACATGGCTGTTGAGGGTCTCGGCAAATATACGGCCATCGCCTCAGGCGCATTTATGACGATGGTATTCGGCTGTGCCGTCATGGTGGGCATCCAGGGATGGGTGGCCGACCTTACGGGAAGCTTCCTCACCAGCTACTGGGTAGTGATGTTCTGTGCCGCATATATCCTCTTCTACGCGCTCATCGGTTCCAAGAACGTGAACAAAGACATACCTACCGAATAACGGGAATCCATACGAAGGTTATGGGGCCGCCACTTATGCCGGCCACATAACCTTCATCTTTCTACAAAATCTTTTACTCATACCCAGGGCATCCACCGGCCTCTCTATATATAATGGAGTGTACCAGAAATGCCCGTAAAAAAGTCTTACCCCATGAAACTGACTATCGAAGACGTAAGAAGCCGCTTCATCGAACATTTCGATGGCAGCACCGGCTCCGTTTATGCATCCCCCGGCCGCATTAACCTCATAGGCGAACATACTGACTACAATGGCGGTTTCGTATTTCCCGGTGCCGTACAGCAAGGTGTCATAGCCGAGCTCAAGCCCAACGGCACACGTAAGGTACGCGCCTATTCCATCGACTTGAAAGACTACGTGGAGTTCTCTCTCGATGACGAGAAAGGCCCCTCCGCCACCCACTTCCGCTTCATCTTCGGCGTTTGCCGGGAAATGATGAAACTGGGCGTGCCGGTTGAAGGCTTCAACACAGCCTTCGCAGGCGACGTACCTCTCGGCGCCGGCATGTCCTCCTCCGCCGCACTGGAAAGCACCTATGCATTCGCCTTGAACGACATGTTCGGCGACAACAAGATTGACAAATTTACACTCGCCAAGGTGGGACAGGCCACGGAGCACAAGTACATCGGCTGCAACTGCGGCATCATGGACCAGTTCGCCTCCGTGTTCGGCAAGGCCGGCAGCCTGATCCGCCTGGACTGCCGCTCTCTGCAATACAAGTACTTCCCCTTCGACCCGAAGGGCTACAAGCTCGTTCTCGTCAATTCCTGCGTGAAGCACGATCTGGCCTCTTCTGCCTACAACGACCGCCGCAAGAGCTGTGAGAATGTGGTAGCCGCCATACAGAAACACCATCCTGAAGTGACACTGCTGCGCGACGCCACCTACGACATGCTCGAAGAAGTGCGCCCCGAAGTAAGTGAGGAGGACGCTCTCCGCGCCAAATACGTCATCGGCGAGAAGTACCGCGTACTCGAAGTGTGTGTGGCCCTGGAAGAAGGTGACTACGAGGAAGTGGGCAAGAAGATGTATGAGACCCACTACGGGCTGAGCAAGGAATATGAAGTTTCTTGCCCCGAACTGGACTTCCTCAACGATGTGGCCCATAACTGCGGCGTGACCGGTTCACGCATCATGGGCGGCGGTTTCGGCGGCTGCACCATCAACCTCGTACACGAGGACCTGTACACAAACTTCATAAGCACCGTCAAGAAAGCGTATAAAGAAAAGTTTGGCAAAGAACCCGTCATCATAGACGTTGTAATCGGCGACGGCTCACGTAAACTTTGCTGAGGCATATCCGCCGTCTACGATATACCTCTATCACCCATCCCGGCACGCCAGCAGTGGCATGTCGGGATTTTCCTTCCAATAAGCGGACTGCTTCCGCCACTCCATGCGATCTGTGTTTTTCAACACGCACAACCGAAAAAATACGGAACGCACTTGGCCATTAAACCAAATGTTCCTACTTTTGCACTCGCAAATCAGCCACAACGGCTCCTTAGCTCAACTGAATAGAGCATCTGACTACGGATCAGAAGGTTATA
>Cebus_capucinus_imitator_PRJNA485217_SSR118__coassemble_623_pt1 | contig 11955 bp, 11 predicted proteins | sample Cebus_capucinus_imitator_PRJNA485217_SSR118__metabat2_low_PE_012 | metagenome-assembled genome bin Cebus_capucinus_imitator_PRJNA485217_SSR118
GGGCTCAAACCCGCGACCCCCAGCTTGGAAGGCTAGTGCTCTATCAACTGAGCTACTTCCGCAGTGTTTCTAACAAAACGTGGGCAAAGATGGATTCGAACCACCGAAGGCGTAAGCCAGCAGATTTACAGTCTGCCCCATTTGGCCACTCTGGTATTTGCCCGTTCCTTATTCAAGAAAGCATATGTCTATATGCAAATAGGCAGATGTTTCCTCGAAACGGGTGCAAAGTTAGGCATATTTTCATTCGCGCCAAATGTTTAGGATATTTTTTTTCCACACCCCACAAAATCCCAACTGGTCTGACAGCAAGTGAGCATATGGAATATGGTTCACCCCCCGCCAGAACGCTGTCCAACATTACCCCGCCTCTCCACTTTTTTAAAGGACCCCAATGACGAAATGCAGCGCATTCAACTCAGAAAATATCCCAAAAGCCTGTGCTTTGCGATGAACTTTACTGTAAAATTAGTAAGTTAGCCACATGAAACTAACAAAAGAAACGGACCCCATGGGGCAGGCCCTCCATGATTATATAAAATACGGACAAGCCGACAAGCTACGCGTATGCTCCTCACTTTTCGAAGAAGATGAAATACCCGTAAAATATCTCTTTCGTACTGAAACTGATATGCCACCATTGGAGCTGAAAGCTTTGGAACTGTGCAAGGGGCGTGTACTTGACGTGGGAGCAGGCAGCGGCTGTCATTCACTGGCCTTACAAAAAAGAGGCATGGACGTGACTGCAATTGACATATCCAGCCTGTCTGTAGAAGTCATGAGCCGCAGGGGAGTACATCAAGTCCAAACGGCTGACTTCATGAAGGACACCCTCGACACCCCATACGACACCATATTGCTACTCATGAACGGACTGGGCATCGCCGGCACTGCCGACAAACTCCCGGTACTGTTGAAGCGTTCCGCCTCACTGCTTAGAAGCGGAGGATACATTTTGGCAGACTCAACCGACCTACGCTACATCTTTGAGGAGGAAAACGGGAACTTCGACACTTCAAGCTTCGACCACTATTATGGAGAAGTGGATTATTTCATGAAGTACAAAAGCTGCTGCGGCCCGCGCTTCAAGTGGCTTTACGCCGATTTCGGCTTACTTCAAAAGACCGCTGCGAACTGCAACCTGCAAGCCGAACTGATAGGCAAGGGAACACACTATGACTACCTGGCACGCATTAGCCGCCAATGAACAACAAGAGCGGAACCATCCAAACGAACTGTCAAACACCTCATTACACGAAGTCAGGCCGCATAAAAGCAACGAGGAGTTTCAAATCTCAATTTGAAACTCCTCATAAAAATAGCGGTGTGTACGGGACTCGAACCCGTGACCCCATGCGTGACAGGCATGTATTCTAACCAGCTGAACTAACACACCAATGGGCTGCAACATCGGAATACCTTCCGTTTAGCGAGTGCAAAGATACTACTATTTTTTTAAGTTCCAAATATCTCAACGCCTTTTTGTGCCATGCAGTAAGGCGAAGGCCCCAATAAAAGGCTTCGTATTCCGGAATGAAACCTCATCAGATATATGATGAAGGATGAATGGGGCGAGCGGAAATACCTGTCCCGCAGGGTTTAACCCACCTGCGGTGTTGTAAGCAGCCCCTTGTATTATTTTTACAGACAAGACTTTCCGGAACAAATACAATACGATCGACTGTCATTCTGCTAATTATGTATTGCCAACTCTGCTTATGGGGGAGAATGGGAACGATAAAAGAAGGCCATTTAATGTCTCCACAGGGGACACCATGGATTCTAAATATAATGTACTACTTTTGCAAAGTTTTCAGGGCGCATGCCCGCTGTCTAACTTTAATCTAAAGGAAAATGCATTTCTACCGTACCATCCCGTCATGGATGCTTGCTATCGCCCTATTGCTGTGTACAGCACTTCCCCTGCAAGCCCGCAAATACACCTACAAGCTTGCAGACTGGGGTATAACCCCCAACACTGCAACAGATACGCAAATGGCCGGCCGACTGGCCAAAATTCTGAACGAGATACGTGAAAAGGTGACTGACAACGATCAGATCACCATTATCTTTGACAAAGGGAACTACCACCTGTACACCGAAGATGCCACACCATGTGAACTGTATATTTCTAACCATGACCAGAATCAGCCCAAGCGTGTTGGTCTGCCCCTGCACAGATGGAATAATCTGACACTGGATGGGAACGGCTCTGAATTTATCTGTCACGGACGTATACTTCCCATTGCCCTGACACAATCAACCAACTGCACGCTGAAAAATCTAAGCGTCGATTTCGTAGACCCGCAAATTGCACAAGTGCAGATTCTTAAAAATATTCCAGACGAAGGCATCACTTTTGAGGTGGCCCCATGGGTTAATTATCGCATTGCCGGCAACGGACGGTGGGAGACTTACGGACGCGGGTGGACGCAACAGCCTATATATGGAATGGCCTTTGAACGAGACACCAAACGCATCGTATACAACACCAGTGATCTGGTTATCAACACTCAGGGGGTGAAGGACCTCGGCGGAAGGCAGATACTGGCACCTGAATGGAAAGACCCCAGACTTACTCCCGGAACTATAGTAACGATGAGAACTGGAGAGCGACCTGCCCCAGGCGTATTCCTTGCAAACAGCACTGACACACGACTTGAAAATATCAAGATACATTTCGCGGAGGGTATGGGACTGCTGGCACAACGCTGCACGAATATCAGCTTAAATAAAGTCTGCGTATGCCTGCGCGGCAATGAAGATCCCCGCTACTTCACTACACAAGCAGATGCCACGCACTTCTCCCAATGTCGGGGCAAAATCACCTCGAAGAACGGCCTGTATGAAAACATGATGGACGATGCGATCAATATACACGGCGTGTATCTGCGCATCGGAGAACGTTTGGACGACCATACACTACGTTGCACATACGGACACGGACAGGCGTGGGGATTTGACTGGGGTGATGTGGGCGATGAGGTCTGCTTCGTACAGTCGGCGACCATGGAAGATCTGGGACAAAACAACATTATAACAAACATCCGCCCCGACGGACAAGACAGCATCAAAGGTTGCAAGGGATTCATCATCACCTTACGCGACAAGCTACCTGACGGCCTGCAAGGCGGGAATCTCTACGGCATAGAGAATCTTACATGGACGCCTGAAGTCAAATTTTCCCGAAACATCATACGAAACAACCGTGCGCGTGGTGCGTTGTTTAGTTCTCCCCGCCGGACTGTCTGTGAGGACAATCTGTTCGACCATACCTCGGGGACAGCCATTCTTCTCTGCGGTGACTGTAACGGCTGGTTTGAAAGTGGAGCTGTACACGACCTCGTCATTCGGCGCAACACCTTCATCAACGCCCTTACGAGCATGTACCAATTCACAAATGCTGTCATCTCCATCTATCCAGAAATACCACAACTCGACAAGCAACGAAAATATTTCCACGGCGGCAAACATGGTGCGATACGCATTGAGCACAACAACTTTGACACATTTGATGCCCCTCTGCTCTATGCAAAGTCCGTCAACGGACTTATATTCCGCAAAAACGAAGTTCGTCATAATACGGAATACAAGCCTTTCCATTGGAACAAAGAGGCCGTCAAATTAGAGCACTGCACTGATACAGACATAGAGATGTAGCCCATCCCCAATTCTTACATTGCAAGCATCCTGCGTATTTGCCCATCGTTCACCAAACGAAACGAAGCAAATATGCAGGATGCTTTACAGTTATCACAGCCTCATTCCTTCTCGACATACGTAAGGTAATAGTGTCCCTTACGCTTGGAAAGATAGAACGGACGAGGCCGCGCCTCTCCCGTGGTGAGACCATATGCCAACAGTCGGTCTTCGTCAGCAGCGGGACGTACTTGAAAACGGTTCACTACGCGTCCTGACTTACGCGACAATTGAACCAGCTCGAACCGATCATTCCGCAAATCGTTGTGGCCTGGCAAACCGTGCCGTACCAGACAGGTGATATAGCGTCGATTCAGTGACACCTGCTCTATGGCCATGCTAAAATAAGGTGCAAACGTCTGCAAGTATTCCTCTTTGTAAAACAAGGTCGAGTCGGCCTGCGGGGAGACAGGGTGGTCAAATACGCAATAAGTCCGCAGTGTCTGATGCGGAGAACGGGCATCGGTCAGATAAAACAATCCCGAAACCTGATTACCATAGATGAAGCTCTCACCATCCGTATCAGCCACCAAAGTCGTGAACCAATACCCCGTACGGGTACGCCTGAAAACGTCCTCCAATTGTCCGAAGCGTCGGACTATGCGCCCAGTTGCCAGTTCTACTTCGACAGCATACGTATTGGGCTGATCGTAAAAGGCATCCACAAAAGGATCCGTCAGTGGATTACCCTTCTTGATCTCCTCCCTGCCTAAGGGCCACACATACTTATGGCATGTTGTGGCGACATACCCCTCTCGCAGAGGAAAAATGCGATAATGCTGAAGTGCCCATGGCTCTGTGTCCTTGAACAAGCAAGCATGCGGCTCATTCCATTCACCTTGGGGATCGCGATAGAGAAAGGCCGGAGCATTCCAGAAACCCACATTTAACTCATTATCTACGGTGTCAGCCCGCACCTCCGGCAGCGAATAGGACATCACCAATCCTCCAGAAGGCTGAAAAATGACGTCCAACGGCATATAACGAAAATAGGGCTTATTCTCCTCATAGAGCTGTGGAGGCAAATCTATGAAAGCATCCCGCCGCACGCTGTCCGCCTGCAGCAGTCCGACCAGTCGGAAAGCCTTCCCTCCATTCTGCTGGTACAGTAGTCCCCCTTCGTACATTTCGTCTACAAAGGCTAGGCTCTTCCCCTGTAACACAGGGTAGTTGCGTATCTGGGCGGGGTAGAACCCCGGCGCCAACAATTCATGCGTTTCATAACGTATACGCTCCGCCCCTCCTGCAGGCAACAGGAATGAATCAGACTCAGTCTGGCTATGCAATTTATAAGCTTCTACCCCTTCATCGTAGACGTTCAAGGGCAACGGCTCGCGTACTGCATAGAAATCTTCAAAAAATCTCTTGGACACGAAAGACAGTTCGCCTCCAGTCAGCATGCGACCATTCCGACAGTCAATACGAGCGATCAATAACCCCTGCAGGCCTCCCATCGTTGTACTGAAGATACGATCGAAAGTAAAATCCGTATCGTACATACGCACACCACCATGAATCTGCTGACGATCCAGATAAGCACACGCAGCTTCGGCATCTTCATGGGCCACCACCAATATCACCCGCTCTTGAGGGCGCACCGCCTTAAGCAAGTTAATAGCCGGCTCAATTGTCGCCTCACACCTCGGGCAGGCTGTCGGGATCAGGAAGAAGGCAGTAACAGTGTCACAACCACTGGCCACAGGCTTCAAATAGCACTTAAGCATATCGGCTGTACCCGGACGCTGGGAAAGTTTGATACGCTCGTCAAGCATCATCTGATAATAGCTCTTCTCCTGTGCCCAAGCAGGAACTGTCATGCATAATGCCAAGACCAGCCAATAAAGATGTCTAAACATAACCTTACAAGTAAAATTCAACATTGGCAGAGAGCAGTTTCCTGGATCTTGGCGTAACCCAGAAAACTGCCATCTTACATTTTACTCTTCATCTAAGCTATCAGATTCATCCTCCAAGCCCTTGACAACTTTCAAGTTTGGATATTTCAACTCCATCTGCTTGATTTTCAAGAAGTCTTGTTCCGATGTATTTGCAGGCACCCTCCAGAGTGTCCATACTGCTGGCACTGTAGACCAGACGTTAAGACCCAAGCCACCTCCTACTTTTGAAGGCAGCGCTGTACTTCCTGCACCATCCCAAATTCTCTCATTTGGATCTGTCAGCGTCTCTATCACGCCGCATACCGTAACCAGCCTTCCCTTGCAGGGGTTCACCATGCTGTCACGAGCCTTTTCACCATAGTAAGTCCTCTTACCCGTAAGTTGAAGGTTCTGTGCTCCTGCCGTCAGCGTAGCCAATAGCAAGGGCAGAAGGAGCAATTGCTTTTTCATAGCTTTCCAAGTTTTCAATTTAACATAATAATGTCGAATATCGCACTTTCATAGAAATAAGGCGTATCTCTAATTTTTTTCACTCAACTCTCCGCAAATATATAGTTTTATGAGGATTCAGTAAGCAAGAACAACAAAAAACGCAGGAAACACGACACTTTGAATAGAAAACACGACACATTGAATGCAAAAGCACAAAAACAGTGTCACCCGCATACAGTTTTCATGTATTACTCAGATTTCTTACCCCAAAAGCGATCTAATAGGATATAATAAAAGAGGACGTACCACATAAGTACATCCTCTTCATATTAATAGTTTGTAATCTCTTATCCGCCTGTCTCTACTTTGACGGAACAGGAACGCGGCATTTCCAAAAACCTGCTTTACGAGGAAAGGACGGGAAACGCCCCACACTCCCATAGGATTAACCTATAAAGCCATAATCATTTGCCTTGACGTTCCTTGTAGCGTTCAATTTGGCGAAGCAAGGAATCTATGCAAAGGTCTACCCCCTCTTCGAAGGTATCGCAGACTTTCTCTGCATGCAACTCACTGCCAGGCAGTGCTACGGTAAGCGCAGTGTCCTTGTTCTTGGCTGTTTCAGGCTTTACAACCTTGAGCACAAACTCGGCATTGATTATACTCTCACAAGTTTTCTCAAGCTTGGCGGCTTTCTTCTGAATGAAAGCGGAAAGCTTCTCAGTAGCATCGAAATGGATAGCTTGAATTCTTAGTTCCATAATATTCTTCCTTTAGTTTATGCCCTGGGATGGGCTTGTTCATATTCTTTCTTTAAGTCTGCAAACGTTGTATGCGTATATACCTCTGTGGTTGTGATACTCTGATGCCCTAACAACTCCTTGATTGCCTCCAGATCCGCACCGTTGTTGAGCATGGCAGTTGCAAAGGTATGCCGCAGTACGTGAGGACTTTTTTTCTTTTGTGTGGTCACGAGTGAAAGATAATGCTTGACGACTGTACGTACCTGCTGTGCAGTAATACGCTCTCCCTGACCATTATGGAAAAGCGGAGTCAACCTCCCGTTGTCCTCGCTCGACCCTACCGATGCGATATAGCTACGTAAAGCCCCTGACAGTTCCATTCCAAATGGGATAATACGCTGCTTATTACGCTTACCCGTAACCTTGAGCTCATCTTGCGACAAATCGATATCCGCCAAATTGAGTCCAGTCAATTCAGACACTCTGACTCCCGTATGATAGAAGGTGAGCAGAATCGTACGGTCACGGCTACCTTCTGGAGTATTAGGAAAAGTCACATCATCAAACAAACGGTCTATCTCCTTCTGCTTAAGAAAGGTGGGCAGTGTGGAATGAACTTTGGGATTCCTCAACAGTCGCACGGGATCGCTCTTAATGCTTCCCATCCGAAGCAAGTATTTGTAGAATGAACGTACAGCAGCCAAGTCTTTCGCTACGGTACGGGTACTTTTCCCTCCGTTCATGGAAGAAACCATCCAACAGCGTACGACATCCACATCAAGCGTCGTCCAGTCCAACGAATCTTCCAACCCCTTGAAGAAGCACTCGAGCGCCTGCAGGCTTTCACGATAGGTGTCTATTGTCCGCACAGAATATCCTCTGTCCGCCTGCAAATAACTCAAGAAACTCTCTACCATGCACATTCAGACACGTTTTTTACTTCAGTGATGCGGTTGAAATGCCGCCCGTCTGCACGAAGCGCTCTACCCTCTCTGGCCATTCCACAAGTCCACATGAACCGAATTGTTACAAAAGCGAATATCGCAAGTTTTTCCGAATGAAGCAAATTTTCCCCGTTTTTTCGAAACCCAGAAAAGATGGGGAACTGCACCACTCAATCACCGCCCCCAAATTCTACAGTCGGACTCAGACTTCTTATGCGATACAGAACACAGTATCATCCTACCCAAGAATTGTAATTATTGTCTATCAAATTTCAGTCTTAAGAGGCATACCTGGCGAACCAATGTAAAACACAACAAGTATAGCTGGTACATCCCCCCGGTTCTCACCATAGTGCGGAGTACCATACATCTCAACAAGAGGATCACCGGTTCTAAATGTATGCTCGCGTCCGTCTTTCGCAACTACGGTCAACTCTCCTTGCAGCATCATGCCACAATTTATAATCAAATGGCGATGGGAAGCCAGACGTTTATGAGGCAGGATCGTATAGCGCAAAACGGAAATCTGCGGACGACCACTAGGGTAATCTGGAAGCTCTGCACCATCCCAACTACAGGAAGTGACCGCCAAAGTCTCGACTTGAACCGCTGAAGACTGGTTATCACTGGACAGTGATTCGTTTGATAAATTCATTTCCATAGAATCAAAGAATATTTCAGAAAGAGAACACCACAGTTGACATGCATGTCCACCTTAATGCCTTTCTAAGAAAGGAGCAGCAATCTGTATGCCTTATGATCGAACGCGTAAATATTGTATGCCCGCCCATCTAAATAGGCACAGCCTACCCCCAAAGGTCAACGGGCGTATTAGACAATCTCCCAAGAACAAGCAATAGCATACCACGCCTATCTATGTGCCCGTACAATCTTATACAGATAGAAAGATAAAAGGCCGCACAACCAAAAGTAATTATATGGTTATGCGGCCTTTCATCTCGAAACTTTCATCAAGTCTTGAACAACAGAGACCCGAAAGGACGGACGAGGCTGGATATTTCTTAATTATGCCTCTTCCTCACGGTGCAATTTCTGCACATACACTGCATGCTCTTTGGCCAAACGCTTCAATACGCTGGGCTTGTCGAATTGCTGGCGGGCACGAAGCTCCTTGATTACACCAGTTCTTTCGAATTTTCTCTTGAATTTCTTCAAGGCGCGCTCAATGTTCTCGCCTTCCTTTACAGGTACAATGATCATTGTGATTTTGGAGTTTTATTTTGTTATTTACTTAATTGGCTGTTTTCTTGCGAGTTGCAAAATTAGGCATTTATTTCATACCGCGCAAAACCTGTGCTTTATTTTTTCTCGACCTGTACAACGGTATGAGGGTAAGGTATGTTAATGCCTTCCTCCGTAAAGAGTTCATAGATTCGCTGTTGTAAATCATAGTACACTCCCCAATAGTCTACCGTAGAAACCCACACGCGAACCACAAGATTGACACTGCTGTCCGCCAATGCATCAACACCTACGAAAGGGCGGCATCCCTCAGCCTGAAGCACCCGCGAATCCGTAGCAAAAAGCTGAAGTAAACGTTCGCGCACTCGATTCACATCTTCTCCATAGTCCACTCCTATAACCCACTGTACACGGCGTTTTTCTTCACGAGAATAGTTTGTAACAACTGATGTACTAAGCGAACCATTGGGGATGTAAACTACCTTATTGTCCGCAGTCGTGAGTATCGTATGAAAAATCTGTATCTCACGTACCGTTCCTGCCGTTCCTTGAGCTTCAATCCAATCGCCTACACGATAGGGCTTGAAGAGTAGAATGACTATTCCACCAGCAAAATTCTGCAAGTTCCCCGAAAGTGCCATACCCACGGCAACGCCCGCAGAAGCTAACAAGGCTGCGAAAGAAGTTGTATTGACTCCTAATGCACCGATTACAGACACCACGAGCAGGACTGTGAGCAAGATATTTACCAAACTGCGCAGAAAGCTCTGCACGCTACCGTCAATATTCCGTCGTTGAAGCATACTGCGAACCAAACGGTTGATAAGCTTCACCAAGAAGCGTCCCACAATATATATCAGGACAGCCGCCAGAATATGTTTGCCGGCATTAATGGAAACATCCAGCAGTCTATCAACCACCTGATCCAATTTGGTAAGGTTTATCTCTTCCATGGCAGCACTGAGTATGGGGATTCTCATAAGATAAGTTTTTATTGGGATTAAGAATTAAGAAATGCAGGCAGTTATTTCCTCCGAATGAATCCATCTTCGGAAATCAGAAGAGAAGAATTGGGTACATCAAGCCTTGTCAGACACCGAATTTCGCGCACTACGCGTTTTCTGGAATCAACTCTTGGGCCGATCCCTCTACGCTGAATAAAGGAATGTATCTTTCCATGTTGAAAACGCCCATCGCGGGTCACAGATAATTCTAGAATGGGGGCATACGCCAACGCCCCAGACAGACTCATGCCATAAGGGGTGCAAAAATTACCAAGGCTATAAGCGATAAAATGCCCCTTGTATAGCTCTATCGCCCGAACGACATGGGGGCCATGCCCATAGACGACATCCGCCCCCGCATCTATACAAAAGTGCGCAAAATTACGTAGAGTTCCCCGATCCTCTTGATAAAACAATTCACGTCCATAAGGCAATCGCCGGTGCGAAAGACCTTCAGCCCCTCCATGAAATGAAACAATGACGATATCGCAAACATTAACCAACCGTGTTATCACGCGTCGCACAGTCAGCAAATCCTGATGACGCAGTGTGTAGGCATTATGGCCAAAAGCACAAAAGCCATATTTCACGCCGTTCTTCTCAATGATTGCTTGTTCTGAACGTCCTTTGACACCAGCATAACGTATGCCCAGCCTATCCAAAGAGTGCATAGTACTCAGAATCCCTTCGGTGCCAAAGTCGTTCGCATGATTATTAGCCATACTTAAGAAGTCGAATCCAGCCTCTTTTAATCTCGGAGCAAGGAATGTTGGCATGCGAAAAGCATACGAGGACTTTGAAAGTCGCTTGGCAGTCTGTCCATCATCACACATTGCTCCTTCCAAATTACCTGCAGCGATATCTGCCTTTTGAAGTATGGGGGAAACTTGAACAAACAATTGCCGCCCAGAATCGGGCGGCAACTGTACTGATGGATACGTGGTACCCATCATTATATCACCGACAAAAGCTAAATTCAGGCCATTCGCCTTGGGTTGTGCCAAGAGGGCAAAACTCGTAGCGAAGAAGCCCAGTAATATGCTTGTTTTCCTCACATCGATCAGTTCTCCACAATCCTTCGTGCACCGATATAGCGACGACTGTAATATGGCTCGCTAGACTCTGACACTTTTACCCCCCCTGAAGCCGCATGGACAAATGAGAAATTACTCCCAGTTGGATCTACCTCTGTCACGATTCCAACATGGCCTACAGAACGCGAATTTCCACGCCCACCAAAGAACACGAGATCGCCCTTCTTCAAATCAGAGATACGGGCAATCGGTGTCCCTTGCGTAAACTGTGAGCGCGATGACCGCAAGATTGGCACATTTTCCAACTGGTAAACAAAACTCGTAAAGCCTGAACAATCGAACATATTCGGCCCCTTGCTCCCACGTGAATAACGAGCGCCCAAATATTGAAGAGCAGTTTGAACTACACTCTCACCAAAGGCTGAATTATACGATACCGAGTTCTCAGTTTCAGCGACAGAATTCTCTATGGCCCCTACAGGAGTCGTCTCACGAACAATTTTCTCGGCTTGTGGTCTACTGGGTAAGGCCTCAGGCATCACATCTTGTGCCTGAACCGTAAATATGGTCACTAACCCTAAGACTGTACAAGCAGCATATTTTTTTATTTGCACTATGGTTGTAGTTTTAAATATTCAATTCTTCGTGTCAAGGGGACTACACAAAGACCTTCCCCCTTCGCAAGATCTCAATCCGTACTTTTCAATCCACAAGGCCCCTCTTTAAATACGTCACACGCAAATTTACTCCTTTCACTTGAGTAAAACAAGTCTATGATGCAGAGAAGAGAAGAAATTAGAACATTTTCTAATTGAATTATAGAGATAAATACAAACCTTGCACAACGCCCAGTGAACTGTGCATAGAACATCCGCAATCTGTGAGCTTAAAAAAAACGGCAAGAAGAAAGGCACATGTTCCAGACTTTCTCTAATAGCATGCCGCATAAGACGAGGAGGCGGGAGTACGTGCCCGTCCAACACCAAAAGCCCCCCGCA
>Cebus_capucinus_imitator_PRJNA485217_SSR118__coassemble_726_pt1 | contig 10577 bp, 10 predicted proteins | sample Cebus_capucinus_imitator_PRJNA485217_SSR118__metabat2_low_PE_012 | metagenome-assembled genome bin Cebus_capucinus_imitator_PRJNA485217_SSR118
ATTTTGAACCGGCAAAGGGCCTGGGCGAGGCGGGAAGCCTTTTCATTCAACCATTGACAGGTCGAGACCTGTCCTGAGCCATCCGACCATTCTTAAAACATTCATCACACAACATCACAACCTATGAGAAAAATTTTACTTTTCTGTATGGCTCTATGGGCCTACACTCTTTCTTATGCGAACAAGGCACAAGCGGAGTCCTTCCAACTGAACCAAGTAGTCATGACCCAATATACGGGTGACGGGGACATGGCCCAATACATTATGCTACTGTCCACCGGTGATTACACAATCGATGACGATCTCGGTATCTACCGCACGTCTGACGATGGCTTCATGTTTACCGTCACCCTATTCGCCTCCTCTTCAAGCGCCTCTATCGTGCAACTGCCCGATGGCACCTATACAATGGGGGCGCAAGCCACCACCGGAACCTGGTGGAACAAGGAAGGACTGAATGTGCTCACACAATATACCAAGAATGGAAATGTAACCGACAAGATGTCGCCTTCTGACGGAACACTCACCGTGAGCCACGAGGGTGGTAACACGGTCATCAACGGCACGGTAACGGCCGGGGGAAAAAGCTACGATTTCACCTTTAACGGAGAATTGGCATTCCAGGGTGAAGGTGCCAGTGACCGTATCACCACGCCCGTAGACGCCACCTACAAAGAGGGGAAGGCTATCTACACGGGCGAAGAGTTTGGCTACGGAGTTGTAAGGCTGGAGCTATACGACCAAACTCCGAACGAGGAAGGTGCGTTTCCCGATGGCACGAATTTGCTGAAGGCCACCATTTACGTGCCACAGCACAATTATAATGACGGTGCATTTTCCTCGGTGCAGACCGGAAAGTATGAAATCAGCTATGCGGCTGGAGACTTTGCGGCACTGCCCGGTGATGACAGCGGTGAAGGTGTTCCCACAGGCAGCTACGCCGTAGTGGTGGGTGACCAATGGAGTCTGTACGGCATGATCGATGCCGGCAGCATCAACATAGAAGAGAAGAACGGCAGCTATACCATCACGGCGGACTTCACTACAGCCGAAGGGATTTCCATCAAAGGCACCTATAGCGGCCCGCTCACCTTCATGGACATCAATGAAGGCGGAAGCAGCTGGTCGTCCACCCTCAAGGAGGACAAGGTGATCAGTTACCCTTCCATCCGTTCCGTCCAGTTCCAAGACATGGGGGACGTTTACCAGCAAGGCGTGCGCGCAGTAGCTATCAATTGGAGAGATACCGAACAAATGTGCGCGACAACCATCGAAATACTGCTGCCCATAGAAGATACGTTTACAGGGATTCCGACCGGTACATTTTCCGTCTGTGATCCGGGCACCTACCAGCCTAACTCCCTGCTAAACGGTACGGTGCTTGGCGGATACAGCATCGGGACATGGGGATTCCAAAAGCTGGCCTACACAGAATCCGGGCAGCTTGCCATGGACATCAATGACGCCGGCCCCGCCTATGGCGGCAGTATAACCATTACCAAGGAGGCTGACATTTACACCATACAGTTCGACCTCACAGACGATGCCGAACCGACTCACAGCATGACAGGATCGTGGAGCGGAAAGATTGAGAACGCGGCCACAGGCATCAAACGTCCCACCGATGACACGGCGCAGTGGAATATCCTCAACGGTTTTGTGTCCTTGCAAGGTCTCCGCGCTCCCGCAGACCTGACTGTTTACGACAGTACGGGGCGCATTGTGGTCAGAAAAAGCGCATGGGACGGACAGGCATTCGACTTGAACGCGCTCACGCCCGGCCTTTACATCCTGAAGACGGGAGACTCCGTATTCAAATGGGTCAAGTAGCCATGCGACTGAAGAAAACACCTTTGACATAGAGAGGCAGCACACTTTTTTCGCTGCCCCGCAAGAAAGCCGCGCCGGAAATCATAGATTTCAGCGCGGCTTTTCCCGCAAGGAGAAACGGTTGATACAGAGTTTACAACAAAGAGGCATAAACGCGACAGGACAAACTGGCAGAACTGACAAGGGGTAAATGCGCCAATCAGCGGCACGCACCGACACCTTGGCAGTTTCGAAAAGACAAGCATGGGGCACACATTATGGAAACAGGCATTCCCTACATGTATAAGTTCATGTTTCTCATAACTTTCATCCGTCTCCCCCCAAAATAGATATTCCTCCCCCATCCCCTGATATGGGGACGATATCCACCCTAAATCCGCCCAAATCCGTTCTTTAATGGCGCGCTGCCCCCCTTTGTATGGGTATGTCAAGTCCCATCTTTACAACTGATGTCCAAGCCATACAACATTAATATAGATAAAGACAATACAAGCTTTGCTATCTACTGCTACAGGGCACTCATCTTGCTAAATGTAGGGCATCATTTATTAATCAACCTCTTTATACTTAATATGAGCAAGATTGCTAAACTTCTGGGTGACAAAGCTGAGTACTATCTCAACCACAAATGTCAAACCATCGACAAAAGCCTCATACATGTGCCGGGTGCCGACACCGTTGACCGCCTCTGGATGGACAGCGACCGCAACATACGCGTATTGAACAGCCTTCAAACGTTGTTAGGACATGGCCGTCTGGCCAACACGGGATATGTATCCATCCTTCCTGTTGACCAAGGCATCGAGCACTCTGCCGGCGCTTCATTTGCTCCGAATCCGCTCTACTTCGATCCGGAAAACATCGTAAAACTCGCCATTGAAGGCGGTTGCAATGGTGTTGCTTCCACATTCGGTGTATTGGGCGCTGTTGCCCGCAAATATGCACACAAGATACCGTTCATAGTCAAACTCAACCACAATGAACTGCTGACTTATCCGAACACCTACGACCAAGTCATGTTCGGCACTGTAAAGGAAGCCTGGAACATGGGTGCCATCGCTGTAGGCGCCACTATCTATTTCGGCTCTGAAGAAAGCCGCCGTCAATTGGTAGAGGTTTCTGAAGCCTTTGAATACGCCCACGAATTGGGTATGGCTACTATCTTGTGGTGCTACCTGCGCAACAGCGGCTTCAAGAAAGACGGCGTAGACTACCATGCTTCTGCAGACTTGACAGGCCAGGCCAATCACCTGGGCGTAACCATCCACGCTGATATCGTCAAGCAAAAGCTGCCGAACTGCAATGGTGGATTCAAGGCCATCGGTTTTGGCCGGACAAGCGAAAAGGTTTATACTGAACTGACTACGGACCATCCGATTGACCTGTGCCGTTATCAAGTAGCCAATGGCTATATGGGTCGCGTAGGTTTGATCAACTCCGGTGGCGAATCTCACGGAGAGTCCCAAGACATTCGCGATGCAGTCGTTACAGCCGTAGTCAACAAACGTGCAGGTGGCATGGGCTTGATCAGTGGTCGCAAGGCTTTCCAGAAGCCCATGAACGAAGGCGTAGAATTGCTGCACACCATTCAGGACGTTTACCTCGATCCCGAAGTCACTATCGCATAATCCGTTACGAAACATACTGAAGACAATGAAACGCATCGTATTGTTACGCCACGGTGAAAGCCAGTGGAATCTGGAGAACCGGTTCACAGGATGGACTGATGTAGACTTGACAGCCAAAGGTGAGGCTGACGCACAAAAAGCCGGTGTGGCTCTGCGAGAGGCCGGTTTCATCTTCGCCGAAGCTTATACCTCCTACCTCAAACGCGCAGTCAAGACGCTGAACTGCGTGCTCGACAAACTCAATGAGGACTGGATTCCTGTATACAAGACATGGAGGCTGAATGAAAAGCACTATGGCGCTTTGCAGGGTCTCAACAAGAGTGAGACAGCAGCCAAATATGGTGACGAGCAGGTTCATATATGGCGGCGCAGCTATGACGTGGCCCCGCACGCCATTCCAGAAGACGATAAGCGCAACCCTAAGAATGACCCGCGATATGCTTGTGTCCCCGATGACTATCTGCCTCGTACAGAGTCGCTCAAAGATGCCATCGCACGCGTCATGCCTTATTGGGAATGCACCATCTATCCCCGACTGATGGAGGTAGACAACATTCTCGTTGTCGCCCATGGAAACAGCTTGCGCGGCGTAGTCAAACATCTGAAGAACATTTCAGACGAAGACATCTCCGCACTCAACTTGCCTACAGCTGTCCCCTACGTTTTCGAGTTCAACGATGAGCTGGAATTGCAAAAGGATTATTTCTTGGGAGATCCTGAGGAAATACGCCGCATGCAGGAAGCCGTAGCGAACCAAGGCAAGGCTAAATAAGTTTCTATAGAGCTATTGCTCCGAAATATAACAGGGGATGTCGCATCTACCCAAGGGAAGTGCGGCATCCCCTATTTATTATCTACAGTCTGCTCCAAACAACGATCTACAGCCTCTTCCATTTCCACAAATGCCCCCTCATCCCTGAGGCAGACGACAGGCATGCACCCCCTCTCGTTTTTTTGTCGTAATTTTGTGAGCGCTGCGGACGGCATTGGGGATATTCCATCACGCCCGTCCTCCATTCACCAAGCACATCCCTTTTTCATGGCATCAAAAATCAGACACATCGCCTTTGCCCTTTTCCGGCAAAAGTATCTGTGGACTATCTTGGCTTTCATTGCCATCGTAGGCTTTCTCGACACGAACAGCCTATGGAGGCTTTATGAACTGCGTAGGCAAAACGAGAATCTGCGTACCGAGATCAGTGAATACGAGAAAAGATATAATGCCGACACACGGGAATTACTCGAATTGCAGCACAGCCCCGAAGCTGTGGAACGCGTTGCCCGCGTCAACCTGTTTATGAAAACGGCAGATGAAGATATCTATGTAATCGAATAACCGCGCAAAAAGAAATGCTGAAAAACCTGCTTTACCGCATAGGCGGCATCTTGCTCATCATCGGTGCCTCACTCCCCATCTTCTCTATGAGCGCAGGTGCCTATGCCTTTGCCCTGGGGGTGGCACTTTTCTGTCCCATACAGATGAACGAGCATTACGAAGGATCCAATATCGTCATACGCCGCCTAAAAAGGCAGCAGATGCTCGGTGCGCTTATGCTCATCGTGACAGCGGCACTCATGCTCACCGCCCTGTACCAGATACCGCCCTTTCGGGGGGGAGAATGGCGTATCACGCTGATCATCGCTACTGTGCTTGAGGTGTACGCCATCTTCCGAATCGACCACGAAGAGAAAAAAGAGCATCATCACAGCTAAAAACCAATACTGGTTCATGAAGAGGCCATCGTCAGATGACAGTCTGCTTAAAATATTCGCGTATTTGTAAAAAAGCAAAGTGTATATTCAAACCAGCGGAAACCTTTTCCCAAAAAAGATTTATTAGCCCCAGACTTTTGACCAAGCACTTGCGCATTACGAAGCGAACGTTGTACATTTGCTCCAAGAAAAACAAGGACATAAATCTCCTCATGGTTTTATATGGATCGACTGTTACTCATCTTATCGTCTCTGTTACTGCTTACCTCCTGCGCTGAGCAATACAACATAGCCGGCAACTCTTCTGTACCCTGCTTGGACGGACGGATGCTCTACCTGCGTATCGCCCCTGACACTGACGCACAAAGCGCACAAGTGGTACCGGTGACGCTCGACTCATGCAAGGTGGTACACGGTCGCTTCAGCTTTGAAGGGAACATCGACACAATCCGGATGGCGATGCTGTTCACGCAGAACCAATGCGTCATGCCTCTCGTCATAGAAAACGGCAACTTGAACATCCAAGTAGACAATGTGGCGCAACGCGTCAGTGGGGGGCCCCTCAACGACCGCCTCTATAATTTCTTCAAAAAGCGCAACCGTCTGGACAACGAGATGTGGGAACTCCAGCAAAAGGCGATACAAATGATACGCGACGGACATTCGCCCGATGAAATCGAACGTAAGGTGGGAAAGAAAGCCCAGAAACTGACCCAGCGTACGGAAGAACTGGAAACGCGTTTTGTAAAAGACAACTACAACAACGTACTGGGACCGGGATTCTTCATGTTGCTATGCAGCCAATACCCCACTCCCATCATGACAGAGCAAATACGTAACATCGTCAACGGCGCACCCGCCCAATTTCTGAACGACCCTTACGTACGCCACTACCTGAGAGTGGCCCACTCGCGCGTGACCATGCAGCCACCTACCGCACCCTTTGTACAACTAAACACACATTGACCGGCGCGTCAACAGAAACCATCAAAGTAAAGCGGCCTCACTCCTGATGAAGGAGCGAGGCCGCTTTACATATTATATGAGACCGGAAGTTTTGAAAGATGCAGGTGAGCCAACCTCGGCGCAAAGACGATTTAAAGATGGAGGTGCAAGTTACTTCAATCATTCAGGATCATTCATAAACCCTGACGGAAGCACTCCTACAAGCAGGCGCTTATACCCCAATGCTGGTCCAACTGGTTCACTGACAATATTTTGCCAGACTATTTGACAATAACTTCGTCAACGAATATCCACCCCCCAAAGGTAGAAGGCTTGGCCTTCACACGAACATATCTCGCCTCTACAGCTTTGCCCTTCCATGCATAAGTCCTCACATCTGGCTGAACGGTCTTTTGGGATACTTCCTTGTGGTCAAACACCTCCGTATAATGAGTGCCATCCGTTGAAACGGACACCTGATACTCTGAAGGATAATATATTTCCGGGCCGCAGACCTGCATAAAGTCGCAGGACACGCTGCTGATCCGCTGCGCTTTACCCAAATCAATCGTCACATCGAAGCAGTCATTGCCAATAAATCCCTGCCAGCGGCCGTCATTGTTGGCCCAACCACCACGAAGACCATCGGTCAAAGCCGTGGCGCCCTCAGCGGGATAAGCCGGACTGTAAGGTTTGTTGTAGATAACCTTCGCCCCGAGCGCCTTGTGCTTCACGGGATGGGACTTGGCACTGCGCTCGCCCACTTCATGGCGCAGGTTGAACGCATTGACATGCCGCTTGGTACGCAACCAATCTACCTGTGCCAAGGCACGGCGGTAAAAATCAGGATAATTCTTGGCCTTCGTACCATTCCATCCAATTTCAGCTATGGCCAATGCACGTGGGTAAAGCATGTATTCATTCTGTGCCGTTGATGGGATGTACTCCGCCCATAAGTTTCCCTGCACACCACGCACATGCGTCCGTTCCGCATCTGTCATACCCAAATCGGGCACATAATTGTACACCTTCTCAAGAGTCAAATAACCGCCAATGGCTTCAGGCTGTGTGGGCGGCGCATCCTGATAGCTGTCCAAATAACAATAGGCACCGGGCGAAAGCACCACATCGTTTCCTTGGCGAACGGCTTCGCGTGCCTTATCCACTCCACGCCACACCATCACGGTCGCGTCAGACGGCAATGTGGGATCGATCACCTCATCCCATGCCACCAAGCGTCTGCCATTCGATTGCAGGAACTTGTCCATATGGGCAATCAGATATGCCTGAAGGCCATGTACATCGGTCAAGCCCAGTTCGCGCATCTTATGCTGGCAGAGCGGACATGAAGCCCAGGATGCCTTGGCAGCCTCGTCCCCCCCTACATGAATATCGGCAGAGGGAAAGACTGCCATCACCTCCTTCAACACATTCTCCAAAAAATCATAAGTTGCCACGCTACCGGGACAAAAGTCGGCCTGCTTATAAGGTTCATGCGTGCATGACAGTTCAGGATATGCCGTAAGAACCTCCTCTGAATGTGCAGGCATTTCGATTTCGGGCACGACAGTAATGCCACGCTCTGCCGCGTAGGCGACCAAACTACGCAATTCATCCTGCGTATAATATCCTCCATAGGCCCCCGGCGTGCCTTCCTGCGCATAATGTCGTTTGCCGTCATTCCACCAAGTTTTCCATAGAGAATCCGTACGCCAAGCCGCGAAATTGGTCAGTCGCGGATAGCGCTTGATTTCCATGCGCCAGCCTGCCGCATCTGTCAAATGCAAATGCAGACGGTTGATCTTATAGGCCGCCAGCACATCCACCTGCTTGCGTAGGTATGCCATCGGCAAAAAATGCCGGGAAACATCAAGCATCACCCCCCGCCACTGATAAGCGGGTTCATCCGTGATGTCACAGCAGGCCACACCCTTGTCACCAGACAACTGGCGAAGTGTCTGAGCCGCCCGCAAGAAGCCCTCGACACCTGCGGCATGCACCAGAATCGTATCTGGCGTCACACGTAAGCGATATGCCTCCACAGACCTGCCTTCACGAGCCGCCTCCAATTCATACCGCACCACACGATGGACACCCACTTCCTCGGAATGCTCCCCCGCAAGAAACATGTCAAACGGATTCTGCGCCGCAGTTCCCACTGTGTTTTCCACATGGAACGGCCGGTCTGTTCTAAAATGTCCCTTACCTGAGACGACTTGTTGGGGGAGAGGCAGTAAGCTCTGAGCCGAGATTGCGAGGGGCACTGCCACACCCGCCATAAATACTAAAAAGTTCTTCATAAATAGGGTTACTAAAACGATATGGCACAAGTTTAAGGCTGAACGAATATAAGGGGACATTACAATCTTACAGCGCCATCTGTCTATCCTTGAAAAAAGTTTGGTGTTCAAATGTACGAAAAAGCAGGCACAGTCAAAGACTTCGTTTAAAAAAGTTGTACTTTTGTTCCATATGCATGCCCCACAGATCCTCGTATATTCACCTCACACCGTGCGTGTGGCAGGAGGATACAGGACGGAGCATGTACACTAACCCCTTCCCTTTTACAAGACACCTAAATCTGACATGTATATGACAGCCAACGAACAAACTTACCAACAAATAGAACGAGCCTTACGCAAGGCTGCGGCCAAATTTTCTCCCGAAGTAGAATGCCTGCCACTGACAGACCTGTACATACAAGTCAAACAAGAAGACGGAGAGCTGCTCATATTTGATGATGATGACCACGAACTGACCCGCTGTGTCATAGCAGAATGGATTGGCAACCAAGACGACAATTTCTACGATGAAATACAGCCCGTCATCACCGAAGCATTGAAACGCTGCAAAGACATTGCTGACAATGTGGCCATACTCAAGCCTTATTCATACGTTCTCATAGGTGAAGACCATGAGACCATTGCAGACCTGCATTTAGTGGACGACGAGACCATCGCCATCAGTGGTGAACTCATGAAGGGACTCGATGATGACCTCGGGAATTTCTGGGAAAAGCTCTCTCATGAAGCATAGAATGCATATCCTGTTCTCACAAGGCCCTATCGCCCAACGAATCCGGCGAAAAGGCAGCATCTGATTATGAAACGGCGCGTGTATACCAACGAGGTATGCACGCGCCGTTTTGCAGGAGATGTTCCCCCGCTACTTAAACAAAAGCGAAACCTGCTCCGTCACGAAATAGCCGCCTACCACAAGCCAAACATAAAGCAATCCGGCCAAGAGAAAGGGACGGGCACTAGCTTGCTTAAATTTCGCGATACGGGTATCAGTGCCAAGTGCGGTCATCGCCATTGTCAGCATAAATGTATCTATATACTCTATCGTGCTATTGAATGGAATTTCCTTGACCGTTGAGGCATCACAAACATATTGAAAGAAAGAGTTCAGACAGATAATGCCTATAAAACCAAATGCGAACCAAGGTATCGTTATCCGGCTCTTTTCCTTAGATTCGCCTTTTACCGCCGACTGTTTGCCCGACAAGGCAAAGCTCATCAACACCAAGACCGGAGCCAAGAGCATCACGCGAATCATCTTGGTAATGGTAGCAGTTCCGGCAATGCCCAAAGCATCGGTCGGATCCATGGCATTACCCGCTCCTGCCACATGAGCTACTTCATGAAGCGTGCTGCCTGTATAAATAGCCACCTCCATATCACTTAGACCCGACAAAAGACCAGAACGGTACATAATAGGATAAAGAAACATAGACAAAGTGCCGAATATGACAACCGTTGAAACGGCTATCGCTGTCTTGTGGCTCTCGCATTTTACCACGGGCTCAGCTCCCAGTACTGCTGCCGCGCCACAGATCGCGCTTCCTGTAGAAGTCATAAGAGCCGTATCCGCATCCATCTTTAACACGTGTCCCAGCCATATACCCAGAAATATGGTTCCCGCCACCACGATCAAATCCGCCACCACTGCCGTAGCGCCGACTGCCGCCACTTGTATCAAAGTAAGGCGAAAGCCATATAGCACAATGCCGGCTCGCAATATCTGCTTGGTACAAAATTTTATACCGGGGATCCATGTTTCCGGCAGCTTGTTTCGAAGACTGTTGGCATATAACATGCCAAGAACAATGCCGATAATAAGCGGACTGAGTGACAGACGCTTCATTACAGGAAGCTCCGCCAAATAGAAAGCGGCAAATGAAAACAAAGCGATGAGCAATATACCGTGTAACGTGTTGGCTCGAGTACCTTTCTCAAACATATAATCTCTATTTATCTGATGTGTATGACAAGTTCTTGTGGAACGAAACGTTTAAAAGACCCGATCTTGTAAAAAGCAGGATGCAGTCCATCCCTACCAATTCACAAGGTCATGCAAGGCTAATCCATCGCCATGCTCGCCTGGGAAGTATGCCAAAGTGCAGCCCCCTCATAAAAAGATTGTGCAAACAGAACCTCGTGAAGCAAGCCTCATGGCCGA
>Cebus_capucinus_imitator_PRJNA485217_SSR118__coassemble_917_pt1 | contig 8574 bp, 4 predicted proteins | sample Cebus_capucinus_imitator_PRJNA485217_SSR118__metabat2_low_PE_012 | metagenome-assembled genome bin Cebus_capucinus_imitator_PRJNA485217_SSR118
CTTCCCCGACAAGCTCATCCTGCAGAGCGGGGTAGGCAGCGGGGCCAATGCCGTATTGGGCGCACTCGGCGGATCGCCGCACATCCCCAACTTCTCCATCTACACCGAGGTGCTGCAGGAAGAGCCGCTGCGCCTCATCCGAGAAGGACGCGTGGTGGCGGCCTCCACCGGAGCACTGACCGTCAGCCCCGAACATCTGCAGGAAGTCTACGACCACATCAACGACTACCGGGGCCGGCTGCTCATACGCCCGTCGGAAATCTCCAACTGCCCCGAGATCATAGCCCGTCTCGGGGTCTGCTCGCTCAATACGGCCATCGAGGCCGACATCTACGGCCACGTGAACTCGACCAAGGTGGGCGGCACGAGGATGATGAACGGTGTGGGCGGATCGTGCGACTTCACCTGCCACGCCATGCTGGCCACCTTCACCTGCGGCTCCACGGCCAAGGAGGGGCGCATCAGCTCCATCGTGCCGTTCTGCTCGCATGTAGACCACACGGAGCACTATGTAGACGCCATCGTGACGGAATACGGCGTGGCTGACCTGCGCGACAAGTCTGCACTCGAAAAGGCTGAGGCGCTCATAGCCATCGCCCATCCCGACTACCGCCCCATCCTGCGTGAGTACCTGCGGCTGGCCGGCGCTTACGGCGGGCACACCCACCACGTGCTCTCAGCCGCCTTCGCCCTGCACGACACATACCGCCGCAAGGGCGACATGCGCCTCGTGGACTGGGGGGAATACATCCAAGATTAAAAGGAACGCACACCCTTGTGGCAGCGACCCGCCACGCCCCTTTTCCGGCCGGACACAGTGCCCCCGCTGTCCCCGTACATGCAGGCTGGCATCCCATAATATACAGGCCGCACTCCCCTGGCAAGGCCGAAAACGCCCCTTGCGGCGGCCTTGACTCAAAATACAGACTTGAATTATATAATTCAAGTCTGTATTTTTATAATTCAAGTCCTGAAACATATAAATCAAGACTGTATTTATATAAATCAAGACTTGAATTTGAGTCAGGAAAGGGGGCAGGCGAGTCCGCGCCGTTTGTCGTGCAGTCTGCCCCCGTGGAAGCCGGCACTGGGTCCGAAGGGCTTTTCCGTACCAACCCCGGCCACGCGCACAAGCGCGAGACACGGGCCCGATCCATAAAAGGAGGACGCGTCTGGAAGGGCAAAGACAAAAAGCGGCCACCGGCATAGGCGGAAGCAGCTGCCAGCGGCAGAGACAGGCTACGTTTACCCGGGCACATTTAACCTCCGTTGGCTCTGACACGTGCAAAAAGAACTCATGCCATCAAGCATGCAACGCCCTGTCTATCCAATCACAGCCCCGGACTCCCATGCCGCGCATCCTGTCCATACGGTTGGCACACAACGCCATACCGCCCCGTCCCGGGCAACGGCACACCGTAAAGCGCGAACTTTATGTGTGTTAAAATGCCCGCACATGTAGATGTTTCTTAATTTTATATATACATTTGTCCCGATTTGCAATGGGCGCTTGACATTAGCGGCGTGACAGAAAAACACAGACAGCCAATCCCGCCTGTCTATACAAGCCATCCCGGACAAACACATGAGAGCATCTATCTTTTTACAAACTAACCCACATCTGCACATGAGAACCTTCAGCTCACATCAAGCACGCGGTGGCAAAGCGGCTCTGGCCCTGCTGTCATGCCTGCTATGCTCGCAGCCCATGACGGCGGCGCAAGCACACGCACGCGGTGTCGACAGAAATAGCGAAACATCCGCCCTACAGCAAGCCAAGCGCGTAACCGTCAGCGGCACCGTGAAAGACGCACGAACCGGCGAACCCATCATGGGCGCCTCTGTACGCGCCATCGGTCTCAAGGCCGTAGCGATGACCGATGCACAAGGCCGGTTCAGCATCACCGCCACCGAAGGCGGCAAAATCCAAGTCAACTACATCGGCTACAAAGTGGAGACCGTCGACGTGGCGCCGGGGCAAACCACCTTCAGCATCGCCATCAAGGAGGACGAGAGGATGCTATCGGAGGCTGTGGTCGTCGGCTACGGCACACAGAAAAAGGTGAACCTTACCGGCTCCGTGGCCACCCTCGACGCCAAACAGCTCGAAGAGCGCCCCATCCAGAACATACAGCAAGGTCTGCAGGGCACCATGCCGGGTGTCACCATCAGCGGGACCAACGGCGCGCCGGGCATGGACGCGGGCAGCATACGCGTACGCGGTACCGGCACGCTTAACACAGCCGACCCGTACATCCTCATCGACGGCGTGGAATCGTCCACCCTGTCGGCCCTCGACCCCAACGACATCGAGAGCATATCCGTGCTGAAAGATGCCGCCTCGGCCGCCATCTACGGTTCAAAAGCCTCGAACGGCGTCATCCTCATCACCACCAAGCGCGGCAAGAGCGGCAAGCCCCGTGTGACCTACAACGGCTATGTGAGCGTGCAGAACGTGACCAACACAATCGACCGCCTCAGCTCCTATGACTACGCCAGCCTCTACAACCAGGCCCTGGTGTCAGAAGGAAAGGCAGCCCGCTTCACCGATGAAGAGCTACAGAAATTCAAGGACGGCACGGACCCGAACTATCCCAACAACAACTGGTACGACCTGGCCTACAAGACCGGCGTGCTGCAACGCCACAACATCAGCGTGAACGGCGGTACGGAGAACGTCAACTACATGGCTTCGGTGGGTTACCTCAAACAGACGGGTGTGCTGCCCAACGCCGGACGCGAGCAGTTCAACGGACGTACCAACCTCTCGATGAAAATCACCAAGAAGCTCACCGCCCGCCTCAACCTGGCCTATATCAAGAACGACTACACCGACGCATCTTCCGCCTACTACGGAGGCTCTTCGGACCAGCTCATCCGCCAGCTCAACGTAATCTCGCCCTGGATCGTCGCCCGCTATGACGACGGCACTTGGGGCACCATCTCCGACGGCAACCCCATCGCCTGGCTCGACAACCACCTGAAAGTGTCCCGCAAGAATACCAACTTCACCGGACTCTTCGCCCTCGACTATGACATCCTCGACGGGCTCAAGGCCACGATGTCGGCCTCGTACGTCAACAACAACCAGAACTACTCGTACTTCCAGAAGTACTTCCGCTACAACGCCAACAAGGCGACCGACCCGGCCTTCCTGGACGAGCGCGTGTACAAGTGGGAGCGCAGCACCTTTGAAGCCCTGCTCAACTACGACAAGAACTTCGGCCTGCACCACGTAGGCGCCATGGCCGGCTGGCACGCAGAGAGCTACAACTACAAGTACTGGTACACTTACCGCAAGAACTTCCCCAACAACGAGCTGACTGACCTCAACGCCGGTGACGTGTCGACCCAGTTGGCACAGGGCTTCACCCGCAAGCTCAACATGCTCTCATGGTTTGGCCGTGTCAACTATGACTATGCAGGCAAGTATCTGTTTGAAGCCAACGTCCGTGCCGATGCGTCCAGCCGCTTCGCCAAGGGACACCGCTGGGGCTACTTCCCCTCCTTCTCCGCAGGCTGGCGCATCAGCGAGGAAAGCTTCATGGAGGGCACCCGCGACTGGCTTTCCAACCTGAAGCTCCGTGCCTCTTGGGGCAAGCTCGGAAACCAGGACGCCCTGGACGAATACTATCCCGCCGTCAACACGTACAACCTCGGCGCGTCCTACCCCTTTGACGGTGCGCTCAACTCGGGCTTCTACCAGTCCTCGTACCGTCTGGAGACCATCACCTGGGAGAAGGCCACGACCTGGGGCATCGGCCTTGACCTCGGCCTGTTCAAGAACAAGGTGAACGTGAGCCTCGACTACTACAACCGCAAGACCAGCGACATCATCATGCAGGTCGACGTGCCCCGCGAGTTCGCCCTCGGCGCTTATTATGACAATGTGGGCTCCATGCGCAACCAGGGCTTCGAGCTGACCGCTTCCTATGAAGACAGCTACGGCGACTGGACCTTCGGCGCCTCGGCCAACTTCACCTACAACAAGAACGAGATACTCGACCTCACCGGCAAGGGCTACATCGACTCCGGGGGCTACGGCGTCCGCCAGATGGAAGGGAAAGCTTTCAACAGCTATTATCTGTACAAGAGCGACGGTTTCTTCCAGAGCGACGCGGAGGCCAAAGCTTACATGGACAAATACTGGCCCGCCGAAGGGTACAACTCCAAAGGAGAACTGGTACAAAACCCGAACGGCACCAACCCCTTCAGCAAGGACTTCAAAGCCGGTGACATCCGCTACGTGGACACCAACGGCGACGGCAAGATCGACGCCAACGACCGCATCTTCTTCCAAGGCACAGAGCCAGCCTATACCTTCGGCCTCAACCTGCACGCCGGCTGGAAGGGCTTCGACCTCTCGCTCTTCTTCAACGGAGCGGCCAAGGTCAACCGCGTGTTTGACGCTTATGAAGTGTACGGCGCCTTCAGCGGCGACGCCGGCCATCCCGCCAGCATCTGGAAAGATGCCTGGAGCGAGAACAACCCCAACGGGTCCATGCCGCGTATCTTCACCGACAATAACTCGCCAAGTTCCTACCGCAACGCCAATTCCGACTTCTGGTTGCAGGATTGCAGCTACGTGCGCCTGAAGAACCTGCAGTTCGGCTACACGCTTCCCAAGTCGCTGCTCGACCGTCTCGGCGTCAGCAACATACGCGTTTACTACTCGGTTGAGAATCTCTTCACCATCGACAACATGAAGATAGCGATCGACCCCGAAGCCACGAGCAACCGTCTTTCATCCTACCCGTTGCTCCGCACTCACGCGTTTGGCGTAAGTATCTCATTCTAACCACAAACATCATCTCCATCATGAAATCTATCAATAAATATATTGCCTTGGGCGCAGTGGTGCTGTCTATGGCCTCTTGCTCCGACTTTCTCGATGTGGTGCCTAATGATGCCCTTTCGCCAGCCACCACGTGGAAAGATTCCAACGATGCGGAAAAATTCCTTACCGGATGCTATGACGGCTGGGAAAACGCCACGAATCTCGTATACTGGGATGCCGGATCCGACTTTGGCTACAACAACTTCTCCTGGGAGGGCATGCGCCCGGTAGGCGACGGATCGATGTCGCCGTCCAATCCCGGATGGGACATGTACAGCTTCGGCATGATCAACCGGTGCAACGAACTACTTGACAACGTGGACAAGTGCGAATTTACCGATGAGGCCAGCCGCGAGGACATGAAGGCACAAGCCCGCTTCCTGCGAGCTTATCAATACTTCCTGATGAACTGGAACTACGGCGGTGTGCCCATCATCGAGCATAAGTTCAGCTCGTCCGAAGAAGCCCAGGTAGCCCGGAACAGCGAAGAGGAGGTACGGTCATTCGTTGACAAGGAACTCGAGGAACTTACTCCGAAGCTCAGCGCCACGCCGGCCAAACGCGGACGTGTGGCACAGGGCGCCGCCTATGCCCTGCGCATGCGCCAGGCCCTGTATTATGGCAAGTATGAAACGGCGATGAACTGCGCCGAAGCCATCATGAACTTAGGTTACTCACTCGACCCGGACTACAGCAACCTGTTCAATGTGGCCGGGCAAGGCTCACCCGAGATCATTCTGGCCGTGCAGTACATCCCCAACACCAAGGCCACCGGTGTGATCGGACAGCTCTACAACAATGGCGAAGGCGGCTGGTCTTCGGTAGTGCCCACCTACAACCTGATCGACACGTACGAAATGGCCAATGGCATGACCATCGATGAGGCCGGCTCGGGCTACGACGCCGTCCACCCCTTCAAGAACCGTGACCCGCGTATGCGCATGACCGTGCTCTATCCCGGCCGTGACTATACCTATACCGATGGCAGCACCGCCATCTTCAATACGCTCGACCAAGAGCTGAACGGTTCCAAGAACGCCAACTACTGGGCTGCAGCCGACAACGCTTCGAAGACCGGACTGACCTGGGCCAAGTACCAAGATCCCATCACGCAATACGCTGATATATGGAGCGCCAATACGTGCCCGATCGTGTTCCGCTACGCTGAGGCATTGCTGACCTACGCCGAAGCCGCCAACGAACAGTTGGGAGCGCCCAACAGCAAGGCATTCGACTGTGTGGACGAAGTGCGCGAACGAGCCGGCATGCCCGCAGTGGACCGCACCAAATACGCCTCGCAAGAAAAGTTCCGCGAACTTGTCCGCCGGGAACGCGCTGTAGAGTTTGCCGGTGAAGGCATGCGCCGTGCCGACATCCTGCGCTGGAAGACAGCCGACGGCAAGATGGTCGCAGAAAAAGTACTTAACGGCAATTTGGAACGCCGCGTGGGAACGGTCAGCATGGATGCCAGCGTAGCCGAGGGCGACCGCGCCACCATCAACACGTCCGCAACCTCTGACCAGCTCCTTATCGAGACACGCAAATTCGGCACACACAACCGCTACCTGCCCATTCCGCAGAGCGCCATCGACGCCAATCCGAAACTGGTTCAGAACTCCGGCTACAAGTCGAATGAATAAGGTTCGCTCCTGAGCCATTCCTCCCGTAACGGAGGTCTGGCCCGCCACCCACAGCTGTGGCCCTTCACCCGCCCTCGCGGCAGGTGGAGGGCCGCTTGCATACAGGTACGGCCGGCACATTCCATCCAACCCATCGCCGCCGCGCTCATTTCAGCACCGCAGATTTGCAGCACTCAAACTAAATACCTTACTTTGTGCTCCATTCAAAAGAATTAACTCCAACCTTACAATCAAGTTATCGCGAATGTCTACATTAACTATTGCCATCGTAGCGGCCTTCGTGCTGGGCTATCTGTTCATCGCCATCGAAAGCGTCACCAAAATCAACAAAGCGGCCATCGCGCTGCTGATGTTTGTCGTGTGCTGGACGCTCTTTATGTTTGATCCCTCGCAATACGTGGCCGCCGCCGTGGGCGACAAGGTGGCCGGCGCTGTGGGCGAAGTCATCGAGAAACATCTCGGCAGCACAGCCACGACCCTGTTCTTCCTCATGGGGGCCATGACCATCGTGGAATTGGTGGACCAGAGCGGCGGATTCAATTTCGTACGGGGACTCATGCACACGCGCAGCAAACGTGCCCTGCTGTGGCGCATCGCGTTTATGACGTTCTTCCTCTCGGCCATTCTCGACAACCTGACCACGACCATCGTCATGATCATGATCCTGCGCAAGCTCGTGAGTGAGCACAAGGACCGGATCATTTACGCTTCCCTGGTCATCATAGCCGCCAACTCGGGCGGCGCCTTCTCACCCATCGGTGACGTGACGACCATCATGCTCTGGAACAAAGGGCTTATCAGCGCCCTTGGGGTCATCAAGGAAATCTTCATACCCTCGCTTGTCTCCCTCGTACTGCCCGCATGGATTCTGTCGCTCTCGCTCAAGGGCGCACTGCCCGAAGCAGCTGACGCAGATGCGGCAACAGGCGGTACGGGACTCAGCGATGGCCAGCGCAAGTGGGTGTTCGCCCTCGGTGTGGGCGGCCTGATCTTCGTTCCCATCTTCAAGAGTATCACGCACCTGCCCCCCTTTGTGGGCATACTGCTCGTACTCGGCGTGCTCTGGACGGCCACGGAACTCTTCTACCGTCAGGCGGGCGAAGGGGACGGTACGCAGAAGCGCATCTCTGCCATGCTCTCCCGCATCGACATGAGCACCATCCTCTTCTTCCTGGGCATCCTCATGGCCGTAGCCTGCCTCGAAGTGGTGGGCGTGCTCACACAGCTGGGCACAGGGCTTAACACGACCTTCGACGGCAACCACTTCATCGTGACAGGCATCATCGGCCTGCTCTCAAGCATCGTGGACAACGTGCCGCTCGTCGCCGGCTGCATGGGCATGTACCCCGTGGCCGAAGTGGGCGATTTCGCACAGGACGGCATCTTCTGGCAGCTGCTGGCTTACTGCGCCGGCGTAGGCGGCTCCATCCTCATCATCGGCTCCGCCGCCGGCGTGGTGGCCATGGGCTTGGAGAAGATCACCTTCGGATGGTACATGAAGCGCGTGTCATGGATCGCATTTGTGGGCTATTTCCTCGGCATCCTGATCTACTATGTGCAACGTGTGGTGCTGGGAATCTGACACGCCGCACAGTCGGGCAAAGGCTTACCCTATGCCGGCCAACACCTTCATAAACCGGCTCTATTTTCACCGTAAATAGCAAGGAAGTCCGCAGAGACATCCATCCACTCCGTCTGCCCGTCGCGGAGAAGGAGAGGGATGTATCCCTGCGGACTTCTTTGTTGCAAAAGATATAGCGGGAAGGGCTGTAACCCTACCGGACATAGCGGCTCAACGGCCACGACTTCGGTTGGGAAAACCCACTTCCAAGCAACCAATACAAGCAAGCCTACTGATTGCCCGCGGTTTTAATCAGACAGGTGGCGGCTCGGCCATTCCAATAAAATGGATGGCGCTTGCCTTACACTGTCTTTGCACTATCTTTGAATAAGATAGGCGGTACCTCTACAATAAGTCCAAGCAAGCTTGACTTATTGCTTTCGGTTTGCACTATCTTTGAATAAGACAGGCGGCACCTCTGCAATAAGTCCAAGCAAGCTTGACTTATTGCTTTCGGTTTGCACTATCTTTGAATA
>Cebus_capucinus_imitator_PRJNA485217_SSR118__coassemble_1098_pt1 | contig 7221 bp, 9 predicted proteins | sample Cebus_capucinus_imitator_PRJNA485217_SSR118__metabat2_low_PE_012 | metagenome-assembled genome bin Cebus_capucinus_imitator_PRJNA485217_SSR118
AGACGGTTCGTCCATTTGACCGCAGAAAATGAGCCAAATGGACGGTAATGTTTACGGGTTTAACCGTACATCCAGGCCACTTTCGACAAGTACCTTGCCGGTCCTGACGATGAGTACCTGTTCAACTTCCACATATGCCATACCACTTCCGACAGCTTAATGCCAACGTGAACAACGGCATCCATAAGATATGTGCCAACATGGGCATGAAGAAAGAGGACTACTACTGCTTCTACACCTTCCGCCATATCTGGACCAACATTGCACAGAACGATTGAAACGCCAATCTTTCCGAAGTGGCTTTCGGCATGAACCACAGCCACGGCTTCAATGTGACGAGAGGCTGCGTGAAGCTGGACTTTACTCCGGCGTGGGAGATCAACGCCAAAGTAATCGACTTCATCTTCTTCAGCGACAAGAAGAGCAAGCAGGGTAAGGCCAAAGGTTTCAATGAAACAGGCGACAGCATGTTCCGCATCTCCAAGAATATGATGATCTATGCACGGGTCTATTTCACGGGCAAGGTTCTCGGTGAAGTGTCCGACATCGGTTTCAAGACCGTGGACAACGTGATAAAGAGGCTGGTTCCGATGCTTCCGGACAGCACATCCGCAGAATGCAACGTCCAGTTCCGCATCAAGAACTGCGACAGCCAGAGAGAAATCGCCTATGAGCGTAGCAATGGCAAGGGATTCTAAGCCCAATCCATAGGCATACAAGTAAAGAGCCATATTCGACATCAGGCAGGGTGTGGCTCTTTGCTTATTTTATACGGTCATATTCTTTATTTAGCTGAATCCACTGTATGTTTGCAGGTACATAAGCCGTCCGGCTTTAATCGTGGACTGATGGCGGTAACTTAATAATACCTAGCACAAAAGAGAAGGAATCAAATGACAAAAACTATCATTTTCCCGGACAAGACAAAAGTATGCTCCCTCGGACAGGGAACATGGTATATGGGCGACGACCCCGATAAAAGAGCGGAGGAGATCCGCTCACTCCGGGAAGGCATCGACCTTGGAATGACGGTTATTGATACCGCCGAGATGTATGGCAACGGACGGTCGGAACGTCTTGTAGGAGTGGCAATCTCTGGACAACGCCACAACGTATTTCTTATCAGTAAAGTACTTCCGTCCAACGCTGACTATGAAGGAACAATCACCGCCTGCGAACGCAGTCTGAAACGCCTGGGCACGGATTATCTTGATCTCTACCTGCTGCACTGGCGTGGACGATACCCTTTGCAGGAGACGATAGAGGCAATGGAAGAACTTCAGCAGTCCGGAAAGATACGGCAGTGGGGCGTCAGCAATTTCAACGTAGACGATATGAAGGAGCTGGAAAATATATCTGAGGAGTGTGCCGCCAACGAAGTACTTTACAACCTTTACCGTCGGGGCACGGAATACGACCTTCAGCCCTGGTGCAGTAAACACGGCATCCCCGTCATAGCCTATTCTCCCATTGAACAGGGACGAATACTGGATGATACAACGCTCAAATGCATAGCCCTAAAGCACGGAAAGACAACAGCGCAAATCGCATTGGCCTGGGTTCTCTCCCACGAGAACGTTTTAGCTATTCCCAAAGCCGGAACCCTGAAACACGTCAAAGAGAACCACGGTGCTTTAGACGTGAATCTGGACAAAGAGGACTTTCAGGCATTGAAAGAGGCGTGGCCCGCACCTGATACCAAAGTCCCGTTGGAGATGCTATAATGGATTGTGAATCAATAGACATACGATGAAAAAGATAATCTTCCTGCATGGGTTCTTTGCCAGCGGCAGCTGCATACCTGCAATAGCCCTGAAAAGTGCTTTTGCCGACAAGGTAACGGTTCTGACGCCCGATCTTCCGATGCACCCGAAAGAGGCACTGGGCTTCGTACTTAACCTCTGTGAGAAGGAGAAGCCCGACCTGCTTGTGGGCAACAGCTGTGGCTCGTTCCTCGCCCAGATAGTCTCCCCCATTGCCGGAGTACCGGCCTTGTTGGGCAATCCCTATTTCATGATGACAGAGTTCCTTGAACCACGCAAAGGTAACCATCAGTACAAGTCACCACGTCAGGACGACCATCAGGACTTTATCATTGACGATAACCTGATTGCCGAGTTCAACGAAGTTCAGAAGGAACAGTTCGACTACACCAGCCCTTACTGGAAGGACAAGCTATGGGGGCTGTTCGGAGAGAACGACCCTATAGCCCATTTTGAGTCATTGTTCTTGGAGCACTATAATGAAGTCTATCACTTCCCCGGCGCACATACGCCCACCGAGCAGGAGGTCAGGACGTGGTACGTTCCCCTCATAGAAAAGATGCTGATGACCTATGAGCATAAAGAGGAGCGCTACTTCCGTCACTTCAAAGGCGGGCTGTACAAGTATATCCATTCAGCCTACGACTCCGAAACGCAGGAGCGCATGGTCGTGTATCAGGCTCTTTACAGTAACGAGAACTACTGGGTACGCCCAGAGAAGATGTTCTTCGGCCATGTAACAAGAGATGGCAAGACGTTCAGTCGTTTTACCGAGATAGATAATCAAGACAAATTATAAAGCAAATGGAGAATATCATAAACAAGATAAGGTCATACTATCCTGTTTCGGACGCAGGTATCAAACTGCTGATGTCCTATCTGAAACGAGTGGTCATTCCGCCCAAAACAACGATTATCCATGCCGGGACGGTTGAGCGACGGGTGTATTTCATAGAGAAAGGTATTGCTCGTGTCTACATTATGAATGACGGAGAACAGGTGACCACCTGGTTCTGTCAGGAGGGAGACGTGGCATACGGGGCGTTGTCTGTTTTCAGGGACAAGTCATGCTTCGAGTACGTGGAAACTCTTGAAGAGACTGTCGCCTACATGACGACAACGCACGTTTTGCGGAAGCTTTACAGTGTGAATATAGAGCTCGCCAACTGGAAACGTATCATGCAGGAAGACCATTTTCTGTGGCTGTGCGATATTCACTTCTCGCGTGTCAATCTCAGCGGAAAGGAACGATACGAGAAGATGTTGAAGGATTACCCTGACATCTGCAATCGTGTGAACCTTGGCTATATCGCTTCATTCCTCGGCATGACGTTACCCTCTTTAAGCCGCATAAGGGCCTCTTTTTAACATAGGACAAATCCGATGTCCTGATTATTTAACACAGGACAAATCATATGGTTGGAGAGCATCTTATCTTTGCACACAATTCAAAACCTATTGCCATGGACAATATCGAATCAATAAATCAGTACGGGCGTATCGTATGGCTTGACACAGCCCGTCTCGTTGCTTTTATCACCCTTGTGTGCTGCCATTGTGCAAACCCGTTTAACTGGGTTCCGGCAGATTCCCCTATTGTCGCGGATATCAAGTTCTGGGGAGGAATATGGGGTGCCGCCTTACGGCACAGCGTTCCTTTCTTTGTCATGATAACCGGCGCTTTGCTTCTGCCTGTCCGAGGTGAGATGTCAGCCTTCTACAAAAAACGGATAGGCCGTATATTCTGGCCGTTCCTGATATGGTCGGTAATATATTGCCTTTTCCCCTGGCTTCTGGGAGAACTGGGTTTCGGACGTGATGTAGTCCAGTCCTTCTTCCCCTATGCGGGAGATGATTTTCTGACTCAGACGTTCGGCGCGTCGCTGCACAACATCTTCATGCTGCCCTTCAATTTCTCCACGATCGGGCTTCACATGTGGTATATCTATATGCTCATCGGTTTGTACCTGTATATGCCCGTCTTTTCCTGCTGGGTAGTCCAGGCTACTGAGAAAGCGAAGCTATGGTTCATCGCTTTATGGTGTGTGACCTCTCTTTTGCCTTACTATGTTCAGTTCGTAAGTCCGAACATCTGGGGAACGTGCTCATGGAACGCATTCGGTACGCTGTATTATTTTGCCGGGTACAACGGCTATCTGTTACTCGGCCATTATCTTCGTAATCATTCATGGAGCGTCAGACAGTTCTGCCTCATAGGTGTTCCGATGCTGGTAGCCGGCTACTGCATCACCTACTTCGGTCGCTCCTATATGCTGTCACAGCCCGGTTGTACTGAGAATATGGCGGAACTGTTCTGGACAAACAACTCCCTGAACGTAATCATGATGACCGTACCGCTTTTCATGGCCTGCAAGCTCATCCCTGTCAAATCGGAAAGAATGCGTGCCCTGTTGGCCAGTCTGACCAAGTGCGGATACGGCATCTACATGATACATTATTTCTTCATCGGCTATGCCGTAATACTTATGCGTTATCTCAGTGTTCCACTTGGTTTGCAAATACCTTTCGCAGCCGTCGTGACACTGACAGTTTCATGGACACTTATCTATTATGGCCGGAAGCTTACTGGCAAATACAAGCGTTATATATTCGGATAGTAACGAGTTAACCTATTCCCAACCGCGAGGGAAGAAATCCGTTCGAGTTCCCCTATAAGCCGTGTCAATCTTTTTGATTGATGCGGCTTTTTATTCGATCTGCGTTGTCCTGGCTGCACACACACGTGACACGATAAGGAAGAAGAACCATCGCAGTACCTTCCACAGCAAGACGAAGCAGCCGCTTACAATCCACCATGCTGCATTAGATGACGCACTCCACGATGATCCCTGAGCGTCTGAATCGTGAGACGGGGGGATGCTTCGGAGATAAGAAATACGCCAAAGAGGAACTGGTCGCCGATCTTACGGCTGCCATGATCAGTCATTCCATGGGCTTTGACGCGAAGATAATGGACAACTCGGCGGCCTATCTTGACTCATGGATCAAGGTATTGAAAGAAGAGCCGAAGTTCATCGTTTCCGTTATGGCGGACGTGAACGAGGCATCTGACCTCATACTTGACTGCGTGGACAAACAGCGTCTGGCACTCGGCGAGCAGCCTTACCTTGCCAAGAACGACCCGTTCAAGCCACTGGGTGAAGATGAATCTGTCCCGTTCAAGAATACGGCCATCGTCAAGACCCGTGGTGGTGACTATGCCATCCGGGCCTCATACGACGGCGTGGAACTGGGCCTGAAGCCGGTCACGAAGAATACGGCCAAAACCTATTTCCAGCTGACCGACATGAAGGATAAGGCCGCATTCCTGCACCTGACGGCAAAGAAGGCATACGGGCCGGAACTGACACGGATAAGCCGGACGGCCGGGCAGTCTTCGGGTATAAGAATATAAAACTATGAGCCATGACTGATTACAAGGTAAACTTCAAGGAACTCAAATCCTGTGTGGGTGTTGATGACATAGCCTATGCTTTGGGTTATAAACTCGACCGGAAGGCCGGGATCGGGCGGTACATTGAGTTGGTTTTGGGAGACGGCAAAGTAAGCGTGACACGATTATCGTCAGTAACCCGAACAACAAGGCCGCGCAGACCTTCTTCCGCAGGGACGGATCGAAAGGTGATGTGGTCACACTCATACACGAGAACCTGAACGTTTTCTATGTGTCGGGCAAGGACGACTGGCAGAAGATAGCCAAGGTCATGACACGCTTCGCCAATATGCCGGAACCGGATTACAAGTATGACCGGGAGTATGTCAGACAGGTGGCCATGGCAGACAGAGCCTTTGACACGACCCGTTATGAGGTCAGGCTGCTTGACAAGGAGCACCTGCCTTATATCTTTTCCAATCGGGAATTGTCAGACGATACCGTAAAGACGTTCTCTCCGTTCATCTTCCAGATCAGGGATAAGAAGAACGACAGGTTTGACGGTTACAACGTGGGCTTTCCCTACACCAACGGCATGACAGACGATGTTCTGGACTACGAGATACGCGGCCATGGAGACTACAAGGCCATGGCGGCCGGAACGGATTCGACATATTCAGCATGGGGCGTGGACTTGTCCGGCGGTATGTCAGGTAAGATATTCTTCCTTGAGTCTGCCTTTGATGCCATGGCTTTCTATCAGATCAACAAGGCCAAGGTTGGCAAGGACGTGGACTTCTTTCCCGCGGAGAACGTAGCGGTATTTTTATTGCTTGTCTGCATGGCATATAGGCAGTATGCACATGATACGTATACATCTGATACATAGGACGATACGGGATTATGCTTCATTTGCCATTGCATGTTTTATGACGCGTGTATGCCATAAATGAGTTATCTTTGTGTTATCATTCTGTTACTCGTGCCATCCATGCGCAGTGCAGGCAAACGGCAATACGCAAATGAAGGAAATATCAGTAAAAGAGCCTGTCCGTCTCAGATGGAAGAATTTGGCTAACGGAAATGTCAGCCTCTACCTTGACACATACACGAAAGACAGAAGGCGCATATACGAGTTTCTTAAACTCTACCTCGTTCCCGAAAGGACACGTGCGGATAGGGAGGCGAACAAGCAGACACTTCAGCTCGCCAATTCCATCAAGGCGAAGCGCATTGTGGAGTTGCGAAACGGCGAATACGGATTCAAGCGGAATATCGCGGCAAATACGAGATTCTTCGACTATTACAGGGCCATGCGTGACAAGTACGCGCAAAACAATCCAAGCGGGACATCAGGGGGGTGGGCCTCGTGCCTGTCACATTTGGAAATCTATGAGAAACGGCGTGACATGACCTTTGCCGATGTCACTCCGCGATGGATTCAAGGTTTCAAGGATTATTTGTGCAATGCATCGGCATTGGGGTCTTCATCGCGAAAACGCGCATGCCGCCACCCGCTTTCGACCAACAGCCAGGCATGTTATTTTAGAAAGCTACGGGCGTGCATAAACAGGGCATACAAGGACGGTGTTATAAACGCCAACCCCATGCGTGGCATAAGCAGGATTGCGGAAGTGGAGAGCAAGCGCATTTATCTGACGGTGGATGAGGTCAGGAAGCTTGCCGGCACGGAATGCCCCAACCTCCATGTAAGGCGCGCGTTTCTCTTTTCGTGCCTTACGGGACTTCGGTATTCAGATGTGTCCCGCCTCACGTGGGGTGACGTGGAGATGCAGGACGGATTCCGCAGGATCGTGTTCAGGCAGAAGAAGACGGGCGGTCAGGAGTACCTCGACATATCTCCGCAGGCGGCTGTCCTCATGGGTGACCGGGCATCGGACGGGACGCGCCCATTCGGGGACTTGCCCTCACTGCCCTATGTAAACCAGACAATCAAGCGCTGGGCGCAGAGTGCCGGGGTCGGAAAGGTCCTTTCATTCCATACCGTCCGCCATACTTCGCATACCTCTACAAATTCGCTTATAACTAATTATGTATCAGCGC
>Cebus_capucinus_imitator_PRJNA485217_SSR118__coassemble_1238_pt1 | contig 6428 bp, 6 predicted proteins | sample Cebus_capucinus_imitator_PRJNA485217_SSR118__metabat2_low_PE_012 | metagenome-assembled genome bin Cebus_capucinus_imitator_PRJNA485217_SSR118
TTTATACGCAGGGATACGTCTGGCCTGCGAACGCCATAGCGTAGATCTCATCGGAGGCGACACCACCTCCTCGCTCACTGGACTGGCCTTAAGCCTCACTTGCATAGGGGAAGCTGACGAGGCAGAAATCGCCTACCGCTCGGGAGCACACGATACCGATCTGCTATGTGTAAGTGGGAACTTGGGAGCTGCCTATATGGGCTTGCAGATCATGGAACGCGAAAAACGTATCTTCCTGTCGCAACATGCAACGGAAGAAACTGCGGCCCAACCTGACTTCAGCGGGCGTGAATATCTGATAGAACGCATTTTGAAGCCAGAAGCCCGACGTGACGTAATCCAAGAGCTGAGAAAGGCCGGCATACATCCTACTTCCATGATGGATATTAGCGACGGACTGTCCTCTGAGATTATGCATCTCTGCAAGCAAAGCCATACAGGGTGCAGGCTTTACGAAGAACGCATACCCATTGATTATCAGACAGCAGTGACGGCGGAAGAGTTCAATTTCAACGTGTATACGGCGGCTCTCAACGGTGGTGAAGACTATGAGCTGCTGTTTACCGTTCCGCTGACAGACCATGATCGCATAGAGCAAGTGCCTGATGTAAAAGTGATTGGACATATGACTGCGCCAGATTTAGGGCGCAAACTCATTACGCGGGACGGTTCTGAGTTCGAATTGCAGGCTCAAGGCTGGAATCCTCTTAGGGACAACCAATAGCAGCAGGTACAGATTTTTTCGTTCCGAAGGTTTTCTCCAAGCCTTGCACAAAGGGTCTTGAAGCAACATTCATGTTTAAGGCAATGGCATGGCTTCCATGCCATCTGCCGTCTTTAGTCTTAAAATGCATCCAGGTAAGTCATGTAGGATATCTTAATTGCCCCTTTTCAAAGGGAAGCCCAACAAGCCACCCTTCAATTATCCTTGAATTGTATGAAAAAACTTCTTGTTCTGCTCAACTTACTTGTTGCATTAAGCATACAGGCACAAAATGCGGATGAACGCATTGGTACACTGATGGGTGAAAGCCGTTGGTTTGACCTGGCTCATGAACTGAATGCTACACCAAGAGATTCTGTCAATCCATTATTACATAAAATGGCATTGGCAATGACATACCACTATTTCAACCAACCCGACTCAGCATGTATCGTGTTGAAGAATCTGTTGAACAACCATCAAGAGGAGTTGGGAGACAACACGCTGAACATGACTGTGTTATTGGGAATGAATCTGGCACGTACCGACCATTATGCCGAAGCAGCGGATTTAATGCAAGAGCTTTGCAACCAACTGAAAGCACAAGGTGCAGACAGCACAAAGACTGCGGGTCTTCTCACCCTTTTGCGACAATACCGCGCCTTTGCCAATAATGCCCCTATTTGCCAGCCACTGCATCGTCCTGATACTTACTGTATCCCAATGAAAACGCACAATATGATACACACTGTTGGGGATACGGGAAAGGAAGGGCATTTCATTACGATGGACGGATGCATTAACGGGGTAAGAAGCACGTTGGTCTTTGACACCGGCGCAGGTGTTAATATCATATCCTCCCAACAGGCACGCGATTATGGTTTGCGTCTGTTAGACGTCACAATCCCTATGGCAGGTGTCGGCATGCAACAAGGACAATATGCAATAGCAGACACATTGCGGATCGGTGATATGGTTTGGGCCAATGTTCCTTTTCTCGTAGTTGATATTCAAACCGGCAACGCAAAAATGGATAGTGCCGGATCCATGCTTCCCCCTGTTATCGGCCTGCCAATAATGCTTCGCATGAAAGAGATCCGATTGGACTTTGAACATCAAATATTCGTCATTCCAGCTACGCCTTCTCCTCGCCCGTTCAATGCCAGCAACCTCTTACGAACGAATAGTGAAGGCCTGCGACTTGCCACCACTGACAACAACGGACGGCCTCTTTATTTCCATTTTGATACCGGCGGTTATTATACAACACTCTCGCCACATTGGTACGAACAGCATACGGATGAAGTTCAAGCTGCAGGCACACCCGACTCCTTGCGTGTGGCAGGTGTGGGGGCCGTACTGAAAACACGTGGTTATCGTTTGCCTCATAAAGAGTTTCGCATAGGCAACGGTACGGCAGTTCTTGATTCAGTAATGGTAAACACCGGCATTGATTTACATTCCGATGAATTGAAAAAAGAATACTTTTTGGAGGGAGAAGAAGATGGAATTTTGGGATTGAATCTTTTGGAACGTTTCAAATTGGTAATATTCAATGGGTTTGAAATGTACCTGGAGGCAGTCCCATATTAGCAAAGAGTCAAGCTTAACACGCAGCATGCAATTAAACAATTCTGGCAGAACCTTCCGGCGAGCCTGTTCACAGTGAACGTCTTCCCAGATCCCAACACCCCTTCTTTTGATGTGCAAAGAAGGGAGCATCAGACCATATGTCCACAAAAATCCCCAATTCGTCCATTTGAGTTGGAAAGAGCATCCGAATTTGTCACTTTTGCTTCGCGAAAAAAAGAAGAACGCCCGGCATTCACCATAAATAAGGCATAATCGCACTCCTCTCGCATGCCTTTTGCTTTAATTTTGCCGACCGAATGACAATCAATGTACATAAAAACGAAATAGCAATGAAGAAGATTACATTGTCCTTGGCCGCTATGGCCAGCGCCTTGCTGCTTTCCGGCTGTGGCGGAGCTTCTACGGGTGATATCCTGTCTGGAGTGGGTCAGGCCTTGCTGCAAAACGGGGGCACGACGAACAGTTCCTCCTCCTCTACGGACAACAACACGACCTCGCTTTTAGGCAATCTGCTCAGCGGCATTCTGGGATCCAGCTCTTCGTTGAGCAAAAGCGATTTGGTGGGCACCTGGAATTATACCGGTGCAGACTGCGTGTTTGAAAGCGAGAATCTCTTGGCTAAGGCCGGTGGTGCGGTAGCCGCCTCCAAGATTGAGAGTGAAGTAAATACCCAATTGGCCAAAGTGGGCATCAAACAGGGATCCTGCAAGTTCACATTCAACAACGACAATACCTATACGGCTACAATCGGCAAACGCACCATCTCAGGCAATTATACCCTGGACAGTTCTAAGAAGACTATCAAAATGACCTATTTGGCAGGCTTGGGAACTATGACACCGCACATATCGAAACAAGGGAACAAGATCAGCCTGCTTATAGAGAGCGACAAGCTATTGTCACTGGTCAAGGGAATATCAGCCCTTAGCAGCAGCACTTCTGTCAAGACCGTCAGCGCCTTGCTTGAGAATTACGATGGTCTGTATGTAGGCATGCAGCTCAGCAAATAATCCTCTACATCTTGGGACTGGCAGTCCTCAGCCAGCAGCAGAACATCCCCTGTTATGACACAGTGTCATAACAGGGGATGTTCTGCTGCTTCTATCCACCTCTTAACGGGCAGATTCTGAACCCATTCTGCACGACCCGGCCACACTTATAATCGTATGACGGGGCGTATCAGTTCTTCCATTTTGACTCCTTAAAATCCCTTTTTGAGACTATCCCACCAAGAGTCGGGTTTCTGTTCACCGGTTGCACCACCATCATCTGAAGACACATCCTCAGATAGAGAGGGATTCTCCGTTGCCGGCACTTGCGGGGTAGTCGGAGCTTCGGACGGCTGTTCATCTGCGGAAGCCTTTCCTCCTATAGTTTCAAGTCCTCCCTCCGGCTGAGAAGCGGACTCGGCAGGCACTTCTGAAGTGGCAAAGTTGGCCTGGTATTCCGGGTGAAGTATGAGATTGCGGAGGTTCAGCAGTTGCCGGCTACGCGGCGCCAGCTCCAGTCCCTCGTCTACCTGCTCCAACGCCTCTTGCGTCCGTCCCATCTTATTGAGCGCGATCCCTTTCTGCCAGATATAAAACACGCGGCGAGACAGCACGTCTGTAACCTGCGGGTCAGTCAATATTTCATCAACAGTATGGATGAAATTCGTATAGTCAAGTATGGGCAGATAGTAATTGAGAGCCAGAAACTGCTTGGTCGTCAAGTTGTCTGCCAGCATCTGCCGGTGGCTCTCCAGAAAATCAACGGCCTTACGGCGTGATTCCTCTCGCTCGTTTGCGTCTGTGGCCTGTTTGAAGCGTGATACATAGAGCGTCACCAAATCCTTCACGCAGCTCTCAGGCCTCTCTCCCGCCTCGATAGCCTTGACATACAATTCCTCTGCCTTGGCGTAGTCCTTGGACAAATATGCCTTTTTGGCTTGGGAGTACAGGGCGCATGGATTGTATTGATTCGGAGTAAGGGCCGAAGCGGACGGCATAAACCGCGAAGCGGGGGCGGCATTATGTATTTCATCCAATATTTCCTTGGCATCCTTATTTTCCGGCGACACCTCAAGCACGTGTTCCGCCAGCCCTTGCGCCAGGTAATAATGACGCGAATCCAAGTAATCTTCCGCTATTTCGAGCAGCTCTGCAATCGTATGGGGAAGGTGTACGCAGCGGGCGGTGAAACCCTGTGCATTGCGGTCCATCGTATAGGCAACCTTTGTCCCTTTATGCAGATGGTCATAAAGATCATAGTCTGCCACTTGCGTCAGATTGAAGTACAGGTCGTTATCCGTCAGGTAATCATGTATAAAGCCGTACCGCTTGTCATTATTATAATAGGTGATGCGTCCTTTGGCGCTCACATAGGGCTGGCGTTGATAGTTGTCAGCATATGGAGCGGCGTTAGTCTGATCCGTTTCCTCTTCCACATGCCCGGATTTCGCTTCAGCCGTGTTTTCATCACCGCTCTTAAAGTATTTTCGTTGACTGAATTTGGGATCAATCCGTTTAAGCTTGTCCAAGTCTATGTGTCCCACCACTTTAGGCTCCACTATCGGAGAAGATACTTCTGCGGTGGACACAACCGTATCTTGGAAATCCTCCTTCTCCTCCTCTGCCGCAACGGTGGGGGCATCCATTGTCACGCTCTCCTCCGTTCGCTCCGCCGGAATCTGGGTGACAGAAACCTGTTGGGGGGCGGGCGCTACCGGGCTTTCTGCACGGAAAGTTCTGATGTCAGTGGCGGCAATACCGCAAATCTGTCCATTGGGCTGGCGCAGTACGATGTACTGATCCGTCACATACTCAATAGCGCCGGAAAAGACACCCTGTGAGCTCGTGACCTCAATCGTATCTCCTGTTTTGTAATTGGCTTTTATATATGCAAGCATAGCAATGAATAAATTAAGAAAATGTTTCGTAGGATAAAAAAAGCCGGCTCCATCCCGCAACGCTCTCCATGAAACGGAGGACGGCCAACTTCCAATCGCAAAAGTACCATTTATTGGCAGAAATAGCGCACAAACTGTCAGCTTTATCTCACCATTCATGTCCGTATAAGCAGGTTCTCGCCTGTCTTGAGAAAAAGAAGCATGTTACCATAACCCCTACGGGATTCTGAACGCCTTCTGTCAAACTGTCAAGGAACAAATGCAGCCACCGTTGAAGAGGCGGATGCAGGAAACATTCGAATGATCGGATAAATATAGTGTCCAGCGCTCCTTCTGCTTGCACTTTCTAAAAAAAGAAAAGTCAGACAATAGAGGGAGAATAAAGCCTATAGCCCAATCATTTGTCGAAGTAAGAGATGAAGGGCTTTATTCTGCGATGAAAAAAATATCTGATAATCCATAGGTCGCCCATTTCATACATAATATATATCTTCATATATAAATCCATTCCAGTTTGGCACGCTTTTGGCAATAGCAGAAGCGGTTGCCTATGGGCAGCCAGACAATCAGCGATACTTATAATTTACGACAAGCTATTATGAACATTAAACCGTTAGCAGACCGGGTGCTTATCAAACCCGCTCCCGCAGAAGAGAAAACAGCTGGTGGCATCATCATTCCGGATACCGCTAAAGAGAAACCCCTTCAGGGCGAAGTGCTCGCCGCTGGCAATGGTACAAAAGACGAGGAAATGGTGCTCAAGGCTGGCGACACCGTTCTTTATGGCAAATATGCCGGTACAGAGGTGGAGCTTGATGGTGAGAAATACCTCATCATGCGCCAGAGTGATGTACTCGCCGTTTTGGCCTAATCCTTTAATGTAAACATATCAAATTCGGAACTTGCGATAGGGTTACCTCTGATTTATTGAGGCAGAAGGTGGAGCGAGATTCGCTTTCGTCAGGATATAAGAGAAGAGCCTTATTGCAAATCCTACCATAAACAATCCAAGAAACAATGGCTAAAGAAATCAAATATAACGTTGACGCCCGCGAGCGTCTGCGCGAGGGTGCTGACGCATTGGCTGACGCAGTAAAAGTGACATTAGGCCCCAAGGGACGCAATGTTGTAATCGACAAGAAATTCGGTGCTCCCCGTATCACCAAGGACGGTGTGAGTGTCGCCAAGGAAATCGAGCTCGAAGACGCCTTTGAGAATGCCGGAGCACAGCTCGTTAAGAGCGTC
>Cebus_capucinus_imitator_PRJNA485217_SSR118__coassemble_1374_pt1 | contig 5804 bp, 4 predicted proteins | sample Cebus_capucinus_imitator_PRJNA485217_SSR118__metabat2_low_PE_012 | metagenome-assembled genome bin Cebus_capucinus_imitator_PRJNA485217_SSR118
GCCCCCCGCACGGAACTTTCCGTGCGGGGGGCTTTTGGTGTTGGACGGGCACGTATGCCTTCCGGGCTTCTGACGAAGAACGGATTGGGGGGATTCCATCCTGCTGACGTGCGGTGCTTGTCATATTAAGAAAAATAGCCTGTTTTTCTTTTTATTACGATGAGCTTGAACTAACTTTGCTTCGCAAAAAAGGATATTTCCCGTAGGGGAAGTTTGTGTCCGGGGTAACCGGTTGTACTTTGGCTTTTCCTGAATCAAAGTGTATGAACTTGCCGAGGGTAATATTTTTATAGGTAAATATAATAGATGGACGATTATCACGCGGTTTCTTACGCTTGTCAGTCTTTCAGCAAAGGGGCATTTTTCATGTTTAGTCTCAAATAGGAGTGCGTTTTTGGGCTGGAAGGCGATGGAAGCGTACGGCATCCTAAGGGGCAATCACCGTTTGGCTAAACGGATCTTCCGCCTCTCACTTCTATTCTATGCGCACTTACTGGAATTATAACAAATCATTGCGGACGACCGAGGAATGGACGACCGATTGTTGGGTGCAGGTAACTTGCCCTACGCCGGAAGATGAGGAATTTTTAGTTGACAAACTTAAGGTTCCGGACTATTTCTTGGATGACATTCGAGACAAGGACGAGCGTTCGCGTTATGAATACGATGAGGGTTGGTCACTGATTATTCTTCGTATTCCTTATGTCAAGGAGGTTGCCTCACGCACGCCCCATACGACAATTCCTATGGGTATTATCCTTAATAAGGGCATTTGCATCACTGTCTGCAATTATGAGACGAACATGATGATTGATTTTGTCTCATACCAGCAGAAGCGTAATCAGGGGTTTACTGACTCTGTAGACTTGGTCTTCCGTCTTTTCCTGTCTTCCGCAGTATGGTACTTGAAGCGCTTGAAACAGATCAATGTGCTGATAGAGGAGGCGAAGCGCAACTTGGACAGGCAAATTGACAACGAGGATTTGATAGGTCTCAGCCGTTTGCAGGACAGCCTCACTTATTTTATCACTTCGATTCGTGGGAATGAGACTCTCCTTTCAAAACTGAAGTTCAAGTTGCCCGTGGATGAGTTGGACGCAGATCTTATCGAAGACGTAACGATCGAGATGAATCAGGCGCGGGAGACCACGAACATATACACGAATATTCTTGACTCAACGATGGAGACCTATGCCAGTATTATCAACAATAATATGTCTGGCGTGATGAAGCAGATGACCTCAGTCTCCATCATCCTCATGTTTCCTACGCTCATTGCCAGTATATTCGGTATGAACCTTATCAGTGGCATGGAGGAATGGCAGTGGGGATTTCCTCTTGTGCTAATATTATCCATTATCATTACCGGCTTATTCTACGGTCTCTTCAGATGGAAAACTTGGATCTGAAATAGGGAGCATACGGTATCCCTATCCCCAAGTATAGGACACATTTATATTATATAGACAATGGCAAAGAAAGCATTACTCATGATCCTCGACGGCTGGGGGATAGGCTCGCACAAGCATGGCGATGCCATCTTCGAGGCCGCAACGCCTTTCATGGATCACCTTAACAAAACCTACCCTCACAGCGAGTTGCTGGCTTCAGGCGAGAATGTAGGTTTGCCCGATGGGCAGATGGGCAACTCCGAAGTCGGTCATTTGAATATCGGCGCGGGCCGTATCGTGTTTCAGGACTTGGTTAAGATTAACCGTGCTTGCGCTGACGGATCGATTCTGGACAATCCGGAGATTGTATCTGCTTACGAGTATGCGAAGAATACTGGGAAGGGACTGCACTTGATGGGACTGACCTCAACCGGAGGCGTACATTCGGAACTTAAGCATTTGTTCAAACTTGTAGAAATTGCCAAGACCTATGGTGTGGCAGATCGTACCTATGTGCATTGCTTCATGGATGGGCGTGATACGGATCCCAAAAGCGGGAAGGGATTTGTTGAGTCCTTGCAGCAGGTGTGTGACGCGAATGGTGCACACATCGCCTCGATTATCGGGCGCTTTTACGCGATGGATCGTGACAAACGCTGGAATCGGGTAAAGGTGGCTTACGACCAGCTGGTTGACGGCAAGGGGCGTAAGGTGACAGATATGGTGGCCGGCGTGCAGAGCTGTTATGACACTGACAGCGATGAGCACAAGAATACGGATGAGTTCATGGAACCGCTGGTAAACGCCCAAGTTGACGGACGTATCAAGGAGGGTGACGTGGTCATATTCTTCAATTACCGTAACGACCGTGCCAAGGAGCTGACCGTTGTCCTCACTCAGCAGGACATGCCGGAAGAAGGCATGCATACAATCCCCGGCCTGCAGTTTTACTGCATGACGCCCTATGACGCATCCTTCAAGGGCGTACATATCCTCTTCCCGAAAGAGAATGTACAAAATACGCTTGGGGAATATATCGCTTCCAAGGCTTTGAAACAATTGCATACAGCCGAGACCGAAAAGTATGCGCATGTGACCTTCTTCTTCAATGGTGGCCGTGAGGCGCCTTATGAAGGGGAGGAGCGCATATTGGTTCCCTCGCCCCGGGTCGCCACTTATGATCTGAAGCCGAAGATGTCCGCCTATGAGGTGAAGGACAAGCTGGTGGCCGCCATCAAGGAGGATAAATACGACTTTATCGTAGTCAATTTCGCCAATGGTGATATGGTGGGGCACACAGGCATTTACGAAGCCATCGAAAAGGCCGTTGTGGCTGTGGATGCTTGTGTGAAAGACGTTGTGACGGCAGCCAACGAGACCGGTTATGAGACTATCATCATCGCAGACCACGGCAATGCGGACAATGCTATCAACAATGATGGGACACCCAATACGGCTCATTCACTCAATCCCGTTCCATTCATTTATATCACCGAGAATAAGCATGCGCATGTTTGCAACGGTGTATTGGCTGATGTGGCTCCTTCCATCCTGCATATTATGGGCTTGCCCCAGCCTAAGGATATGACTGGAAGGAATCTGATTGAAGACTGATATTCCATTGACGATCGCATAACGTCTGTTGCAGGCGGCTTGGCCACATGATAGCCAAGCCGCCTGTTTTTGCTGTCACGGATGTCTTCAGTAAGCAGGCCGGTTCTTGACAGTTCTGGAAGGCCGGATGGTGTCCGGTATACACGGTCTTTACTGATATAATGCGTAAGCCGTGTATTGCGAATGCTTACTGGGTCTGCCAATCGCAGCTAATACGTTCCTGTCCGTCCCGAAGTGGCGTGTACGCAGTTGTACGTTATTTGTATTTTGACTAACTTCGCAGTGCGTAAGCAGGAATACGTTTGGTTTTCTGTATTCTTGCTGAGATACACGATTAAAGTTAGATAAATGACACCTACCTCCGAACTGACGCGTGAGCAGCTCATCCGGCATAAGCTTGACTTGCTGCTTCGCACGGGACAGCTGTTAGTTGAGAGTGCTGCTGACACCAGCCGTATTTTGCGCAACATGAAGCGAACCGCCGCCTTTCTGGGTCTGCCGGAAGAACATCTGCACATTTATGTTCAGTATAATATGCTGATGGTGAATCTCAGTGATGATGAGCACTCATTTTCCAAGTTCCAGCGTTGCGAGAAGCATGGCATTAACATGACCACTATCGCACTCATCAGCAAGTTGTCTTGGAGGGCTATCCGCGAGGACTATTCTATTGAGCGTTATGCGGAAGAGCTGGAGACGATAGCCAAGCGCCCGCGCAACTACACTCCTTGGCAGGTCGCTATCGGTACCGGTTTCGCTTGTGGCGGTTTCTGTATCCAGTTCGGTTGTGACTGGATCGCCTTTTTCTACGCGTCATTGGCTGCCTGCTTGGGGATGCGTTTGCGCGGATGGCTGGTGGAAAAGGGCATCAACAACTACATGAGCATCGCCGTGGCCTCTTTCATCAGTACACTGATAGCCTGGCTCACTACATACTTGCCGGCTTGGACGGCCACTCCCCTGCATCCGTTGCTCGCCTGCGCCCTGTTTATCGTGCCGGGCGTGCCCCTGATTAATTTTGTTGATGATATGCTCGACAATTATATACAGGTGGGTCTCACTCGTGCGATCAACACTTTCTTGATGTTGGTGGCCATGTCGTTTGGTATTGCCCTATTCTTGAAGATTTCAAATTTCGACCTGACACAGTTCCAGAGCATCCCGATGATTCCGCATAACAGCTACTTGTCTTATGCAACGGCAGCGGCTATCTCTGCCATGGGATTCTCTATGATTTTCAATATACCGCGCCGTTTGCTTTGGGTGGTGGCCATAGGGGGAATCATAGCTGTATGCACACGCAATTTTGTGAATCTCGGCCCTTCCAATAACAACATCGGACTTGACCTTGGACTGGCAATCGGTTCTTTGGCCGGCAGTGCTCTGGTCAGTCTCATCGCGGTGAAGGCTGTTCATTGGGTGCATGTGCCCAACCATGTGCTTTCCATCCCAAGCGTGATCCCCATGGTTCCCGGTGTATTGATGTACCGGGCTTTGGTAGGATTGATCGAGATGAACGGCGTGGTGGGTGAGTTGACCGATGCCATGAAGTTTGGCATGGCTTCCGGCATCACCATTATGTGTATAGCCTTGGGGGTGGCGATTCCGAATGTGTTTGCCCGAAATTGGGTGGCAAAGGATCGCCAGCGGAAACTCCGACAGCTTATCGCCGAGCGTAAGGCACGCGGGCATTTTGAGAATCTGAGCGAATTGTAGATACGTTGTGTGCGGCAGTAATATTAAGATTCATGTACCAAGAAGAAAGTAATGGCTCGCGGGGGCGTATCGAGGTCATTTGCGGCTCCATGTTTTCCGGTAAGACCGAAGAGCTTATCCGCCGTCTGAAGCGTGCCAAGATAGCCCGTCAACGTGTAGAGATTTACAAGCCCTCCATTGACACGCGCTATTCAGATGAAGATGTCGTGTCGCATGATGCCAATTCCATACCCTCCACGCCTGTCGCTTCGGCTCATAGTATATGGCTGTTGTCTTCAGAAGCGCAGGTTGTGGGCATTGACGAGGCGCAATTCTTTGATGACAGCCTGCCGGAGGTATGTAGCCGATTGGCCAACGCGGGCAAGCGTGTGATCGTGGCGGGACTTGACATGGACTTTAAGGGAGTGCCCTTCGGCCCTCTGCCAGCCTTGATGGCCATCGCGGAAGATGTGACAAAGGTACATGCCATCTGCGTGAAGTGCGGTAATTTAGCTTATGTCTCCCACCGTATAGTCAATGACGAACATCGAGTGCTGTTGGGCCAGCAGGAGGAGTATGAGCCACTATGCCGCAGTTGCTATAATAAAGCGGTGAAGGGCAGCAAGCGTCCTTCGTGACTGGGCCTGTTTCTCCATAAAAGGCTTTGGGCGGACGGCATCCATATGGGTGACACCCGCCCGAAAAATTTTTAGTTTGCCATCCTTCTTCGGAGATTGCATGTTTTGTGTCAGCTGTTTGTGGCTTCTTGGCTTTTTAGTGATAACGGACTGCCCTCGCTGCGAACGTTTCCCATACGTCCGCAGCGGGGGCAGCGTCATATTTGTGTCCTTGGCTTAGTCTAACTTGCGCTTGATAATGGCAGCAGCGCGTTCAAGAGCCACGTTGATGTTCGGGCAAATGTGATCCTTGCCCAACAGCTGGCAGAACCCATTGTGTTCGAGTACATTGTAGACGTTGGGCGTGACACCGGACAAGACGATGTGCGTACCTTCGCGGTGGCTCATCTCGCAGAGATTCTGTAGGTTGTGTATGCCGGTTGAGTCTATAAAGGGCACACGGCGCATGCGTATCACGCGCACCTTG
>Cebus_capucinus_imitator_PRJNA485217_SSR118__coassemble_1402_pt1 | contig 5659 bp, 2 predicted proteins | sample Cebus_capucinus_imitator_PRJNA485217_SSR118__metabat2_low_PE_012 | metagenome-assembled genome bin Cebus_capucinus_imitator_PRJNA485217_SSR118
TAGAGCAACTGACTCTTAATCAGTGGGTCCAGGGTTCGAACCCCTGAGAGTGTACCAAAACACCACAAGGTGTGTAAAGAGGTCTTTTCGACCTCTTTTTTTTCTTCATTTCTTTCTGTGGGCTGACTTCGCTTTTTCGTATGGGGATAGGGGTTGCCATAGTGGGGGAGCATATGTTCGCGGAAATGTTCTTTCTGGGATGCGTGGATTTTTGTGGGTAAGTATCCGGGACTCTTTTCTCCATGCCACAGGAGCAATCTGCCTTCATGCCTTTTTCTGCCTGTCAGGTTTGTTCCTGATTAAGACTTTATCAGTAAGTGTCCCCCTCGCTTTCATCCCTCGCCTGTCGTTCATCGTAATCTGCGGGTAGCTCCTCATATCTATCCTCATAGCCCTCTTGTTATTCCTGCTAATGTCATTTTTCAGCATGGTTGTGGATGTCGGAGCTGTCATTGCGGTTTGAATCCCTGCCATATCCGTTCATCCCGTATTTCTGTCCAGTTTCGAATTCATTTTAGATCCTTCGTTATGGCTTCATCGGGGGGACAGGGCATGGTTGCAAGGGTAGGAGGAAAGGGCTGGTTGTTCAGCTTAGAAAATTCATTGCCTGTAATGGCACAAGGAGAGAGCGGGGGATTTGATTGGTCGCCATTTGACTGAAGGCTTTTTTCTGTTTTGTGAGAAATAGTCTCTCTTGGCAGAGTCTGATTCCTGCTTACAGGCCGTGAGTTCCCAACAAGGTGTCCGTAGGAGAAGGAAGGATGGGGAATTTTCATGTGTTACAAAAAGAGGGAAGGGAGCGCATCCGGGCGCTCCACTTCCCTCTTTCATGACTTTGTTTAATCTGGCTTTAGTTGAACCAGCGGACGTAGCAGAAGTCCTGTCGGTTGGGCAAATGCTTGTTCTTGGGATACATGCGGTAGGCCACCTTGAACGTACCGGCGAGATCAATGGTAGAAGTCAGCTCGAAGCTGTAAAGATTTCCTTCATGACCAATGACGTTCATGGGCTGCACCTCGTAGATGGTTTCTTGTCCATCCTGTCCTGTCATGACGACCAAGTCAATGCCTATAGCATCATCGAGTCCCTGCTCATCGATGACGTGCTTTACTGTGAACTCCTTGCCGCTGATCAATGAGCCATTGAGCAGATTGTCGCTGCGCTCGGAGCTTACTACGTGGATATTGTCCCAGCACTGGGCCACATGCTCTTTCCACGCTGCGATGTCCTTGGCCAGTTGGAAATTATTGGCTGCGAGCAATTGGTAGCGGGCTGCTTCGGGATTGTAGAAGCGGTCATAATAGTCGTCAAGCTGGCGCTTCATCGTATAATACGGGGCGATGCAGGCAATGGACTTCTTGACAACGTGTACCCAGTTCTCCGAATATCCCTTGCGGTTACGTGCGTAGTAGAGCGGAATAATCTCCTGCTCCAGCATGGAATAGATAGTGGATGCGTCAAGTTTGTCTTGGTGCTCCTGGTTCTGGTAGGTGCGGCGGTCGGTCAAGGCCCAACCCGCACCTTCACGATAGCCCTCGTACCACCAACCGTCAAGGACGCTAAGATTTACGACACCGTTCATCAGGGCTTTTTCGCCAGAGGTGCCGGAGGCTTCGAGAGGACGGGTCGGTGTATTCATCCAGATGTCAACACCCGATATCAGCCGGCGGGCCAGCTGCATGTCGTAGTTGTCGAGGAAGAGGATCTTACCCATAAATTCGGGACGCTGTGAGATCTCATAGATCTTCTTGATGAGTCCCTGTCCCGCGCCGTCAGCAGGGTGAGCCTTGCCTGCGAAGAGAAACTGTACGGGGTAGTCGGGGTTGTTGACAATCTTAGAGAGGCGATCGAGATCTGTGAAAAGCAGGTGTGCGCGCTTGTAAGTAGCGAAGCGGCGGGCAAAGCCTATCAGCAATGCATTGGGATTGATCTTGTCAAGCAGGCTGACTACGAGCGAGGGGTCGCCCTGATTGCGCAGCCAGTTTTCGCGGAACTGAGCGCGTATGTAGTCGATAAGCTTGTTCTTCAGATCGACACGGGTGTTCCAGATCACCTCATCGGGCACATTGTCTATGCGGTTCCAAATGGCCTCATTGCTCTGGTCGTGAATGTATTCCTTGCCGAGATACTTGGCATAGACAGCCTGCCATTCCTTGGCACACCAAGTCGGGAAGTGTACGCCGTTGGTGACATAGCCAACGTGGCTCTCTTCCGGGTGAGGGTTGTATATTTTGAACCATTCATCGTGCGTGCGCTCTGCATGATTCGGACGGGAGGGAGAGGGCAGGTAGCCGGGCCAGATGTCCTTGAACATCTGCTGGCTGACACGTCCGTGCAACCAGCTTACGCCGTTCACTTCCTGGCAAGTCTTGCAGAGGAATGTAGACATGCAGAACTTTTCGCTCTTGTCATCGGGATTGGTGCGCCCCATCCCCATGAGATCGTCCCAGGAGATGCCCAATCGGGCGGGGAACTGGTTGAGATATTTGTTGAAGAGACCTTCATCGAAATAGTCATGTCCGGCAGGGACAGGCGTATGTACCGTGTAGAGAGATGAAGCGCGTACGAGTTCCAGCGCTTCATCGAAGCTCAACCCACTTTCTACATATTCAGCGAGGCGCTGGATGTTGCAAAGGGCTGCGTGGCCTTCATTGCAATGGTATATGTCCTTCTTGATGCCCAGTTTCTTCAGAGCCAGCATGCCGCCGATTCCCAGCAGGTATTCCTGCTTGATGCGGTTCTCCCAGTCGCCGCCGTAGAGGCTGTGCGTGATGCGGCGGTCAAACTCAGAGTTGAGTTCGTTGTCTGTATCGAGCAGATAGAGGGTAATTCTGCCGACATTGGCCCGCCAAAGGGAAGCGTGTACCATGAAGTTGGGGTAGGGCACGTCAATGATGATCTGATTGCCCTCCTTGTCACAGACACGTTCGATCGGAAGACGGTCAAAATCCTGTGCTTCGTAATTGGCGATCTGCTGACCGTCCATGGAGAGTGATTGCGTAAAATATCCGTAGCGGTATAGGAAGCCCACGCCAACCATGTCGACGTTGCTGTCAGAGGCTTCTTTCAGATAATCACCTGCCAGAACGCCCAAACCACCGGAGTATATCTTTAATACATGCGAAAGGCCGTATTCCATACAGAAATAGGCGACAGAAGCGCGCTTGGGGTCGGGTTGAACGTCCATGTATTTGCGGAAGTCGCCGTACACCTTGTCCATGCGCGCGATGACTTCCGGATCTTTTGACAATTCCGTCAGTCGGTCATAATCAATGCTTCTCAGCAGGTCGATGGGGTTGCGGTTAACTTTGCTCCAGAGGTCATCGTCGAGGCTGCCGAAGAGTTCGATTGCTTCCGTGTTCCATGACCACCAGAGGTTATGGGCCAGTTCATCGAGTTTCTTAAGCGCTTCAGGAATGTGGCTTTTCACAGTGACCACTTTCCAGGAAGGCTGGTTCGAGTTGCTGATTTTTATGTTCATAATAGATGAAAGAATGGATGTTTAATCTTGTTGTGTGGTTTCGCGAGCCATTTCTACCCTTTGAAAGGCGAAGCGGTAGGCTTCGTAATAGTGGCAGATAAAGTACTTCCATTGCGCCTTGTCCGCCAGAGCCGTGGCTTTCTGTCGGATGTTGGATCGGCTGTCTGGAGAGAGTGAACGTATTTTCAGAATGGTATCGCGCATGTTGGCTGCAACTTCAAAATAGTTGTCGTCAGTCCGGTGTATGACCTCGACCCCATCGGACAATGTGCCCGGGTGTCCAAGCTCTTCGTTGACCCATTGTCCGAAGCCGCTAAGGTCGGTTGTGATACATGGAGTGTGGAAGGCACAGCTTTCGAGCGGCGTGTAGCCCCACGGTTCATAATAGGAGGGGTAGAGCGCAAGGTCGTTGGCCGCAAGTATTTGATAGTAAGGGAGATTGAAGATGCCATCGTTGCCTTCCAGATAACATGGAATAAGAATGACCGTCACATTTTCAGCCGTGGCAGAACAAAGTCCCAAATTTCGCATCTGGCATACGATACGGTCTTGATCCAAGTTGTTCAACTCGTGTGTGATGAACGGATTGGGCAATGGCTTTTGAGGTGTGGCAGGATTCCCACCCTGTAGCCGTTCGTGCAGATCTTGGCGCGGAGCCTTGACCCAGCAAGGCACTTCAATGAGGGAGAGTATTTTCACGCCAGGGGTGCGCTCTTTCTGAAGTGTGGTATTCAGTTCCGCCATGGTCTCCAAAAAAACATCGAAGCCCTTACAGCGGTAATCATTCCGGCCACTGGTAGAAAGGATTAGCGTGTCATCGGGATAGGTGGAGCCAGTGAGTGCAGACGCTACGGACAGAATGCGTTTGCGAGCATTTTGGCGAGTGGTGGTGAAAGCTTTTCCGACAGGAACGAAATCCTTTTCGAACCCATTGGGCAGCACCACATCTGCAGCCTTGTCAAGCAGCTGCTTGCACTCCCTGTCCGTGAAGCGACTGACAGTGGTAAAGCAGTCGGCATGCCAGGCGCTCTGTTTCTCTATGCTATGCTTGGAGTCCATATGCAGCTCGCGAGCCATCTGGTCGCCGTTATATCCGTTGAAATATGCATACAGTTTCTTGTCGTTTCCTGCGATAGAGCGGCCTATGCTGGTGGCATGCGTGGTGAAGATGGTAGCCACTTGAGGGCAATGGCGTTTCAGGAAAAGCATGCCAAGGCCAGACATCCATTCATGTGCCTGATATATGACTTTATCCTGTGGTGACAGGCAGAGAGATACGATGGCTTCGGCAAAGCGGCCTGCCGCATAAGAGAACATGGAAGCTTCATCGTAGTCGCCATAGGCATGCAGGGAGTCCACCCGGAATTCATTCCATGCTTCGGCATATATTTCATCTTTGATCTCGTAAAAAGGAGTGAAATCCACCAAGATTGCTACGGGATTTCCAGGGATATTCCAACGTCCGATGCGACATTTCAGCCCCATCTCTCCAGCCGCTTTTTTCCACGAGGGGAGGAGGTCGTTTTCTTCTCGGAAATCCGTATTTGCCGTGGGCTTTTTCAGATCTGGCCCAATAAAAATAAGATGGTCGTGAATTTGGTCTACAAGCGTTTTGGCTCGAGAAGAAAGCACTGTGTAAATACCGCCAACTTTGTTGCAAACTTCCCAACTGGCTTCAAAAATATAGTCGGGCAAGAAGTCTGTAGTTATGCCTTGTGTGCTCATATATTCTTATATAACGCGTGCAAAGGTAGTGTTTATTTCTGAGTGGGGTAGTGGGGGGCTTATTAAAAGCCGGACTTGTGTTTTTTTCGGGGAAATAGTTTGGCAGTTAGAAATAATGGCATACCTTTGCACCGCGTTTGAGAGAAGGCGCAGCCGTGAAGTGAGTTTTTCGGGGTTGAAATGCGGAAATAGCTCAGTTGGTAGAGCACAACCTTGCCAAGGTTGGGGTCGCGAGTTCGAGTCTCGTTTTCCGCTCTTAGTGAAACAATGCCTGCCCAGGTGGCGGAATGGTAGACGCGCTAGTTTCAGGTACTAGTGTTAGCAATGACGTGCAGGTTCGAGTCCTGTTCTGGGCACAATTCCCTTTTTCATTTTGGGCATTGTTTAAATATATTGCTTGGAGAGGTGGCGGAATGGTAGACGCGCTACTTTGAGGGGGTAGTGTCAATTGCG
>Cebus_capucinus_imitator_PRJNA485217_SSR118__coassemble_1473_pt1 | contig 5380 bp, 2 predicted proteins | sample Cebus_capucinus_imitator_PRJNA485217_SSR118__metabat2_low_PE_012 | metagenome-assembled genome bin Cebus_capucinus_imitator_PRJNA485217_SSR118
GCACGGAACTTTCCGTGCGGGGGGCTTTTGGTGTTGGACGGGCCGGGCCGCTTTTTCGCAGAATTGGAATGTAGCATATTATTAATGGCTAAAAGTTTAGGTATTTGAAGTTTTGCCGTACTTTTGCAAGGAAATTGCCATGATTTCGCCCTTTCTTGCGGATCATGGCTTTAACAATCAGTATTCATGCAACAAAAAAAACACTACATCGGACTTTCGGAGGCCGATGTGCTTAAGAGCCGTGAGGAGCATGGCATAAACGTGCTGACCCCTCCCGCCAAGGATCCGCTTTGGAAGCAGTTCTTGGAGAAATTTCATGACCCTCTTATCATTATCTTGCTGGTAGCCGGCGTTTTGTCGGTGGGTATAGCTTGCTACGAGCGCTTTGGATTGGGCGAGGGACCTGAAGTCTATTTTGAACCGGTAGGCATTTTCATCGCCATTCTCTTGGCTACCGGGTTGGCCTTTTATTTTGAGCTGAATGCGGATAAGGCATTTTCTCTGCTCAACAAGGTCAACGATGATGAGTTGGTCAAAGTTATTCGTGGAGGAAATACCGTTGAGATCCCTAAAAGGGATGTTGTAGTCGGCGATATCGTTGTACTCGGGACTGGTGATGAGATTCCAGCCGACGGGCCGCTATTGGAGGCTACGACCCTTCATGTTGATGAGTCTACCCTTACCGGTGAGCCGATTTGCCATAAATCCACTTCTTTGGAAGATGCAGATCCTGATGCCACCTACCCCACCGATTATGTACTCCGAGGCACGAAAGTAATGGAGGGGCATGGACTGATGCAGGTGGCCAAAGTGGGCGACAGCACTGAAAACGGCAAGGTTTTCGTAGAAGCCCAGATAGACAATTCTGTCAAGACCCCTCTGAATGAGCAGCTTGATCGGCTGAGCGATTTGATTACCAAACTCAGTTATGGCTTTGCTGCCGCCATTGTTGTAGGGCGCTTGTTGCATTTCTTTGACTGGCAGCCCTTGGCATGGACAATTCTCGTGCCGACGGTCATTTTCTTTTATTTGGTAGTCAAGAAATTCCCGGATTGGTCCAAGAAACTCTGCGTCTCTTCTCTGGTTCTGTTTTTCGTGGTCTTTATCGGTCTGGTGGTGTCCTTGCACTATGCTATTCCGGATCAAAGTCTCGAAAAACTCTTAAGTCACACGCTACAGACGCTTATGATCGCGGTCACATTGATCGTGGTGGCTGTGCCGGAGGGATTGCCTATGGCAGTTACTCTGAGTCTGGCCTACAGTATGAGGAGTATGCTCAAGACCAACAATTTGGTGCGTAAGATGCATGCTTGTGAGACCATGGGGGCTACGACCGTCATCTGTACGGACAAGACAGGGACGCTCACACAAAACAAGATGCAGGTCTATGAGGCCAAATTCTACGGGCTGCCTTCTGCCAAGCTTACGGACTGTGGGGAGCAGGGTCAGCTGATCGCGGAGGGTATCGCGGTCAACTCTACTGCCGGACTGGATTTGTCCGGCAACGTGCCTGCTGCGGTTGGCAATCCGACCGAGGGTGCTTTGCTGCTTTGGCTTCATGCACAGGATGTAGATTATGTACCTTTGCGTGAAGGAGCTGCGTGTATTGAAGAAGTGCCATTTTCCACCGAGCGAAAATACATGGCGACTGTAGTTCGTTCGGGAGTGAACGGCAAACGTATGCTTTATGTCAAGGGCGCTCCCGAAATCGTTTTCTCCCTTTGCTCTGCAGCTGAAGGTGGCGTGACGAAGTCTGACATAGACGCGCAGCTGCTTGCTTATCAGCGTCAGGCCATGCGTACACTGGGTTTTGCCTGTCAGGAGCTGGCCGAGGGAGAGAAAGGCATATCAGACGGAAAACTTGATGCCGGGCATTTGCGTTTCTTAGGTGTTGTAGCTATCAGTGATCCCGTTCGTGCCGATGTCCCCGAAGCGGTCAAGGAGTGTACGGACGCGGGGATCAAGGTTAAGATCGTGACGGGGGATACGCCGGCCACCGCTTGTGAGATCGGGCGGCAGATCGGTTTGGATGTGACGGAGAATGATAAACGCAGCGTCATCACGGGGCCTGAATTTGCTACATTGTCGGACGAGGAGCTTCGCAAGCGTGTGGAAGACTTCCAGATCATAGCGCGTGCCCGCCCGCTCGACAAGAAACGTCTCGTTGAAGCGCTTCGTGACAATGGTGAGGTGGTGGCGGTTACCGGTGATGGCACCAACGACGCGCCTGCACTCAAGGCAGCCCACGTGGGATTGTCTATGGGCGATGGCACCTCTGTGGCCAAGGAAGCCAGTGACATTACGATTGTGGATAACTCTTTCTCCAGCATTGGACGTGCGGTTATGTGGGGGCGCTCACTTTATCAGAATATACAGCGCTTCCTGCTTTTCCAGCTTACGGTCAATGTCTCTGCCTGTCTCATCGTGCTCGTCGGTGCGTTCATCGGTACGGAGTCGCCTCTGACTGTCACACAGATGCTTTGGGTTAATCTCATCATGGATACGTTCGGTGCGATGGCACTGGCATCGTTGCCACCCTCTCGCAGCGTGATGCATGAGAAACCGCGTGACCGTAAGGCATTTATCCTCACCCATGAGATGTACGCCAACATCCTTGGTGTAGGTTTTGCATTCTTCCTGATGCTTTTGGCCTTGCTGTATATCTTCCAACATGCAGATGTCAATTCTATGGCTGACTTCCTGCACCTCCAGCTTGGTTCTGTCGGTAAGGTTACTCCTTATGAACAGACCTTGCTCTTCTCGATATTCGTATGGACACACTTCTGGTACATGTTCAACGCCCGTGCGTTCGAGACGGACAAGAGTATCTTCTGCCTGCGCAAGAGTGCCGGCTTTAAGATTATTACGCTGATCATAATCTTGGGACAGATACTCATCGTTGAAGTACTGTATAATTTCTTCAACGTGGAGCCGATGTTCCACAACCCTACCCATCCTCACGGTTGGGCTGACTGGCTGATTATCGTGGGTCTTTCTACGGTGGTTGTTTGGATTCGCGAAATTTGGAATCTCCTTACGGCCAAGCGCAGTCATTAACGAGACGCGAAAGAATTTTTCTTAATGGAAAAGGGCGTGGATACCGCACGGATGCGGCTTCCACGCCCTTTTGGGATTTGCCCAATGTGTATGATTACTCAGCAATGACAGTCAGCTCGCCGGTCTCACTGTTTATGATGTAGCCCTGAATCGTCACATCTTTGGGCATGAGCGGGTGATTGCGCACGAGATCCACCGTTTCGAGAATGGCTGCAGAAGTGTCATCAAAACCGTGCAGCCAGGTGTCCAAGTCTATTCCACAGTGGCGCATGAGACTAATATGTTCCTCATCCACGCCACGCTGCTTCATAGAACTGAGCATGTGCTTGGCATTCATCTTCTGTGCGCCACACCCCGTGTGTCCGATGACCATCACCTCGTTTACGCCCAGTTCATATACCGCTACAAGCAGCGAGCGCATGGTAGAGTCGAAGGGGTTGGTGATGATGCCCCCGGCATTCTTGATGATTTTCACATCTCCATTTTTCAGTCCCAATGCGGCCGGCAGCAGTTTGACGAGGCGGGTGTCCATGCAGGTGACGATAGCAATTTTCTTGTCAGGGTACTTGCTGGTACGGTAGGTCTCGTAGCCTTTTGTTTGCACAAATTGCCTGTTGAACGCGAGCATGTCTTCAATCATAATCTGTCAATGTGTTTGTCTGTTTGGGTGTATAACATTTTACCAGCCTTCCTCAATCCCACTTCTTTGCACGATGCTATTCAGTGAAAGAAAAGCCTCATGTTGCAGGCGCTATTGAAAGCTTGGCCGTTGTCAGGACAAAAGTACTCAATATATAATTAGCTGCCTTGCTTCGCTCTCCCTCCCCTGTTCCTTTTCTGGGCGTGTCAAATAGTTTCGGTTTGATTTTCGGGCGTACAAGCCTAAGAGCTTATGTGGCGGAACTCATCAGGTTGGGGGCATCTTGTGGCAGGTCGCCTTTTGCCCATAGTGGATAGAGACATCTCCGCATGTCAAACAAAAAAGGACAAAGCTTGGCAGTTCTGTAAACATTTTCTACTTTCGCCCCCACTAACCCTTTAATCTTACCGCGAAATGCTGCACTCGCTAGCTGACTTCATGGCCTCCGGGGCAGGCCAGGTGACAATCGTTGTCATCGTATTTGCCTTGACTATCGTTGCTTTCATTATCGACAAGGTTCGCTCCGACATCGTGGCGCTGTGTTCCTTGGCTCTGCTGTTGCTGACAGGCGTGTTGACACCGGGCGAGGCTTTGTCGGGCTTTTCCAATTCAGCGGTAGTGATAATGATCGGCCTGTTCATCGTAGGTGGCGCTGTGTTTCAGACCGGTCTGGCCAAGATGATCTCCGGTCGTTTGCTCAAGCTGGCAGGGAAAAGCGAGGTGAAGCTCTTCTTTCTCGTGATGATCGTGACATCTACGGTGGCCGCTTTTGTAAGCAACACCGGGACGGTGGCTTTATTGCTGCCCATCGTGCTGGCCATGGCCAAACAGGCCGGCACCAGTCCCTCCAAGCTGATGATGCCGCTGGCTTTCGCCAGCTCCATGGGTGGCATCCTGACACTTATAGGCACGCCGCCCAACCTGATCGTGGACGGTTATTTGCGCGACCATGGGCGGGAGGGCTTCGCTTTCTTCGATTTCCTGCCGATAGGTTTGGTATGTCTAGCCGTGGGCTTGCTGCTGCTCTATCCATTGTGCCGGTTTTTTATGAACAAGAAGAGCCGTGACAATGAGGATGCAGGAAATGAGCCTTCACTCGCTTCACTGCTCCATGAGTACCATCTGAGCGATCTCGTGTTCCGCCTACAGGCTCGTGACGGACAATCGCCGCTCGATGAATGTACGGTTGGGGAACTTGATATACACCGGCGTTTCGGCGTGACTGTGCTCGAAGTGCGCCGCGCCAATCGCAATGTGTTCAGCCCGAGTATTCAAGAGCAGGCAACGGCTGATACCGTATTCCATCCCGGAGACACATTCTATGTGCTGGGCCGGCGCGAGCGGGTGGAGAATTTTGCCGAGACTTACCACCTGTCAGTCCATGAAGAGGAGCGTGAAGGCAGGTCCAAGCTTGACTTCTATGAGATAGGACTGGCAGAGGTTCTCATCACGCCCGATTCGGCCTTGATCAACCGCCAGCTGCGTCAGGCCAATTTTAAGGAGCGTTTCCATGTGAGTGTGCTCGCCATCAAGCGCCAGGGGCGCTACATATTCGATGATATGATGGATTCAGTGGTAAAGAATGGTGACATGCTCCTCGTACACGGCAAGTGGGAGGGTATTGAAAGTATGGCGAAGAAAGGCCGCGAATGGCTTGTGATCGGTTCGCCCACGGAGAGCGCC
>Cebus_capucinus_imitator_PRJNA485217_SSR118__coassemble_2396_pt1 | contig 3228 bp, 2 predicted proteins | sample Cebus_capucinus_imitator_PRJNA485217_SSR118__metabat2_low_PE_012 | metagenome-assembled genome bin Cebus_capucinus_imitator_PRJNA485217_SSR118
GCGCTGTCTTTAGATAAGACAGGCTGCATCTCTGCATAACATTCAAGCAAGCTTGATGTTCTGCGTTCGATTTGCGCTATCTTTGCAGGCTGAAAGTGAGGCCGTGCGGGGCATCGCACGGGAAAACGGTGTATTATAAGGAAGCATGAAAGAGTTTATACATACAGAGGTGAAGGCCGAGACGGCTGTGCTTGTCGGCCTGATAACCCAGACGCAGGATGAGCGCAAGACCACAGAGTATCTGGACGAGCTGGAGTTTCTGGCAGAGACGGCGGGAGCTGTGACAGTGAAGCGTTTCACACAGCGCCTGCTGGGGCCGTCGGCAGTGACTTACGTCGGCAAGGGAAAGCTGGAAGAGATACGCGCCTACATTGAGGCTGAAGACGAGGCGGAGCGTGAGGTAGGTATGGTGATATTTGACGATGAGCTGTCGGCCAAGCAGCTTCGTAACATCGAGAAGGCGCTTGGCGTGAAGATCCTTGACCGTACCAGTCTGATTCTCGACATCTTCGCCATGCGCGCCCAGACCGCTAACGCCAAAACGCAAGTGGAGCTGGCGCAGTATCGCTACATGCTGCCCCGCCTGCAGCGCCTGTGGACTCACTTGGAACGTCAGGGCGGAGGTTCCGGTGGCGGCGGAGGCAAAGGGTCTGTGGGGCTGCGCGGCCCGGGTGAGACTCAGCTTGAAATGGACCGCCGTATCATCTTGAACCGCATGGCTCTGCTCAAGCAGCGTATGGCCGATATCGACCGGCAGAAGACTACGCAGCGGAAGAACCGCGGACGGCTGATACGTGTGGCCCTGGTGGGCTATACCAATGTGGGCAAGTCGACTCTGATCAATCTCTTGGCGAAGAGTGAGGTCTTTGCGGAGAACAAGCTCTTTGCGACCCTCGACACCACCGTGCGCAAGGTGATCATTGACAATCTGCCGTTTCTGCTGGCTGATACGGTCGGTTTCATCCGTAAGCTCCCTACCGATCTGGTCGATTCTTTCAAGAGTACGCTCGATGAGGTACGCGAGGCCGACCTGTTGGTGCATGTGGTGGATGTGGCCCATCCGGACTTTGCCGAACAGATCGAGGTGGTGAACAAAACCTTGTGCGATTTGGGATGCTCAGACAAGCCCCAACTGATTGTGTTCAACAAGATGGATGCCTATACGTGGAAGGAGAAGGACGCGGACGACCTGACGCCTTCTACCAAGGAAAATGTCTCACTCGACGAGCTGAAGCGCACGTGGATGGCCCGTATGGGAGGTGACTGTATTTTCATCTCCGCACGTGAGAGGCAGAACATCGATGAGCTGAAGCGCATGCTCTACACGCGTGTCAAGCAACTGCATGTGCAGAAGTATCCCTATAATGATTTCCTTTTTGAACATTACGAAGACGGCAACGCTTAGCCTCCCGGTGGGGTGGCTCGGACGCGGACCGTCAGTTGTCAGATGAAAGCACTCGTTAAAAGGCAGTATCTGTTGCCTTTCGTTCTTATTACCTCGCTCTTCTTTCTGTGGGGCGCGGCGCACGCTATCCTGGACGTGCTGAACAAACATTTCCAGCAAGTGATGGACATCACGCACGCGCATTCGTCGATGGTGCAGGTGATGTTCTACTTGGGCTATTTTGTCATGGCCATCCCGGCAGGTTGGCTGATAGGCCGTTATGGCTACAGGGTTGGCGTAGTGGTCGGTCTGCTTCTGTATGGAGTTGGCGCCCTGCTGTTCGAGCCCGGGGCGCGGATGATGTCGTTCAGCTTCTTCCTGGGATCTCTCTTCGTAATAGCCTGCGGTTTGGTCTTTCTGGAGACATCGGCCAACCCTTATGTGACGGAATTGGGTGATCGTGAGACTGCGCCCGCCCGTCTTAATCTGGCGCAGTCGTTCAACGGGCTGGGCTGTATTTGTGGGCCATTGTTCGGTCTGGTATTGTTCGACGGTCAGGGGGGGGGACATATAGCCGTTCCTTACGTGCTCATGGGGACAGTGGCGTTGATAGTTGCCTTGTTTTTTGTGCGGGTGCGTCTGCCGGAAATTCCGCAGACGGACGGGGATGCCGCCTCTGAAGGAGAACCGGCTTCCCGCCATGTGTTCCGCCGTTTGCTGGGCAACCGTTCTTTCCGTTTCGGGCTGTTGGCTTTGCTCAGTTATGAGGTTTCTGAAATCTCCATCAATAGTTTTTTTATTAATTATGCCAGTGACGAAGGCTGGATGTCGCCCCGTACAGCTTCGGTCGTGCTTTCCTTTGGCGGACTGACACTTTTCATGTTGGGGCGTGTGACGGGCAGTTTCGTCATGCAGCGTGTGCCGGCTTTTCGGGTGCTTAGGTTTTGTGCGGTAGGCACCTGTCTTACCACCTTTTTGGTGCTGGCCAATGTGGGTGCAGTGTCACACGTGGCAGTTGTGCTCATCTATGTGTTTGAGAGCATCATGTTTCCGACCATCTTCGCCTTGTCGCTACGCACGGTAGGGAGTTTGGGAAAGCGTGCCTCTTCGCTGCTCATGATGACCCCGGTTGGCGGAGCGATAGGCCCCTTGCTGATGGGTTGGGTGGCTGACAATGGTGGCATGTCTACAGCTTTTGTGGTGCCACTGGTCGGTTTTGCCACTGTGGCAGCCTATGCCTTTTCCGCCCATGTGGAGCCTCTTCCGGAGAAGGCTTAGCTTATAAGTCTTGTCTTTCGAATTGAGAGAAAGGGAAAGGACGGATGGCCGGTATCGGCCGAAGCGGGCCTTCATCCGCTCTTGCGCTGTCAATGCATGTGGGTTCGCATATTGCAGATGCAGGTATTTTATGGGGCAGAGCCTAAAAAGGCATGAAAAGTTTGGCACGTTTCGTGGAAGTAACTAACTTTGCACCCGCTAAACGCCCTGATGTTGGGGCGGGCGGCATGTTAGATTGCGGAAATAGCTCAGTTGGTAGAGCACAACCTTGCCAAGGTTGGGGTCGCGAGTTCGAGTCTCGTTTTCCGCTCATATATCTTAGCGAAGATAAAGATGCCTTTTCGGGCGAGATGATTTTATAGAAATCCAGATACAATGGAGAGGTGGCGGAATGGTAGACGCGCTACTTTGAGGGGGTAGTGTCAATTGCGACGTGGGAGTTCGAGTCTCCTCCTCTTCACTTGTTTGCGGAAATGATTGGGCGCTTGTAGTCGCCCTTTGTTTCCGTTTCTGCGGAAATAGCTCAGTTGGTAGAGCACAACCTTGCCAAGGTTGGGGTCGCGAGT
>Cebus_capucinus_imitator_PRJNA485217_SSR118__coassemble_4124_pt1 | contig 1902 bp, 3 predicted proteins | sample Cebus_capucinus_imitator_PRJNA485217_SSR118__metabat2_low_PE_012 | metagenome-assembled genome bin Cebus_capucinus_imitator_PRJNA485217_SSR118
TGAACATTCTGATTGCCATGCCATATTCACCGTCTGGCTGTGGATCAGAATACATCGTCTCTCGTGAAGGACAAATAAACAAATCTTCAATTCCCGTACCATTTAAGACCCGTCGAAATATCCATTCTCCTTTTACACTGCGAATCTCCCCCTCATAACCATCATAATAATCAAACTCCCAGTCTCCCAGCAAAGGAGAAAACCAATCATATTCTTGTGGGATTTTGTCTGTTTCTGCACTAACCAGCGCTTTCATAAAACTGTCCATAAGATACCCTCCGTTAAAAAATTTTCATTTACTTAACTACTTTCTAGTATAATCTGCATATGTTCAGCACACAAGAAAAAGATGGGAGAAACACTGATTTTACAGCGTTTCTCCCACTTTTTTCTAATGCCGCAGACCGGAATCGAACCGTTTAAACTTAGTAAAAATACTGAAAGAAAGGGGCTTTGAAGACTTCATCAAGTCTGCGGTGTTCAAAAAGTGTTCAAATGTTTCATTGTTAATTAACTTTCAAAAAAGCACTCATAGGGCACATCTAATATTTCTTTTATAAGTTTCAAATCATATGCTTTGATATTTCTTCGTCCTGCTTCTATATTCGCCAATGTGCTGCGTGACATATTGCTTCCCTTTATCTGCATTTTCGCAATAAGCTGGTCTTGTGTCAATCCGCTTCTTAATCTTATATTTTGAATATTACTCCCTAATGACACATCACGTATAACCCACTGCATTACAATCTCCATTTGTGACTATTCAGAAACTTTTTCTTGAGTATACGCCACATATATGTTAAAATTGTCACTAGTTAGAAACAATCGTATTTACAACCTTTAGTCCTTGAAAAATTCAGAATAATCAACATTAAGAACTTCTCGTAATGCTCTTAAATCACTGGCTTTTATATTTCTACGCCCAGTTTCTATGTTGGCATAAGTGCTTCTTGAAATGCTACTGCCTATTAATTGCATTTTTTCAACAACCTGCATTTGTGTCATATTTCTTGACATTCTAACTGTTTGAATGTTTCTCCCTAAAGGTATATCTTGTAAAATCCATTGCATTATGCTCTCTCCATTTGTGACTAATCGGTGTTATATCTTGAGTATATGCAACGCTTCGAATTTTCTTGTCACCCATTAGAAACATTCGTATATAAGGACAATTTATTTATAATGCTATTGTGTCTAATCATATTGAGAGGGGATAACACTAATGACAAGTAACAGTTTCTATGATACATTCAAAACTTCACTCGAAGCTATGAAAGAAAATTCTGTATTACCATTACTTACAACCGATAAAGACTACCAGAATTACACAAATCAAGAAAGTATGGCAGAAGCACAATATATGCAATTAGATTTATCTGCAAAACAGAAAGAAATTGTAGAGCAACTGTTAGACGCTCGTGACAGACAGGACATAGAATATTCTAAATCTATCCTATTTAGCAGGTATCATAGACTGTATAAAATTTTTAAAATATTTCAACATACCGATTGATGGAGTATTAGAAGATGAATAAGGTTGAAGTACATGAAAAAGAAACTTATTATAACACTTTTTGTCCTATGCCTGCTTATTGGTATTTCTTACTATATTAGTCTTCCTGATTATCGGATATTTAATAGTATTTCTTATAGCAATCAAGACACAAGGGATACCACTTTAAAAGTTGTTGTATATAAATATTGGGAAATAAATGATACTATCAAAAAAATCGAAGAAGAACACAACAAAATTAATGGTACACCTACCACACTTGAAATTAATCTTTATTATTCAAAACTGCTTATCCGATATGGAAAAAAGCCTTTTAAAACAGTCATGTTTGAATATAACCAGAAAAAGAGGAAGACAACACTATACTAATTGCATTGTCTTCCTCTTGA